>SMTZ1_10008684_pt1 | contig 19945 bp, 21 predicted proteins | sample DeeMarSWOR136_30_FD_25667 | JGI IMG/M metagenome (IMG submission 25667) | reverse complement strand
TTTATTGAAAAAAAATTAAGGCAAGTCATTTGTTATTGTAGTCCAAAAATGTTTATTAAAATGTGATGGTAAAAGAAAGCGAAATCTTTTTTGTATAAACAGGGATTTTGGTTACAAAATGAACCTAAATAATAAAAAAAACAAACATAAAAAAATATTGAAGGAGCTTGAATATTATAAAGATAAAGATTTTACTTTCTCAAGTGGACATATCCTTGGTTCTATGTGTACACAACCACATATTATTGCCAAGGAAGCATATATGAGATTCATAGAAACTAACCTTGGGGATCCTGAACTTTTCCCTGGAACAAAACAATTAGAATCAAAGTATACATCGTTTATTTTAAAGCTATTAAATGCACCAAAAACAGCTACTGGTCTGATAGGAAGTGGAGGAACTGAAAGTAATATTACAGCTATATGGCTTGCTAAAACCTTAAGTAAGAAAAGAGAAATAATAATTCCTAAGAGCGCTCATTTCTCATTTGATAAAATTGCATCATTGATGGATATCAAACTTGTTAATATAAAACTAGATAAGAACTATTGTATGGATATATCTGATCTTAAAAAAAATTTATCAAAAGATACTGCGGCAGTTGTTGGAATCGCAGGAACAACTGAATTAGGTACAATTGATCCAATACCAGAGATTAGTGAGATTTGCAATGATGAAAAAATTTTTTTACACGTTGATGCTGCCTTTGGAGGATTCGTAATACCGTTTTTAAAAAAGCTTGGACAAAAAACAACTGATTTTGATTTTAATTTAAAAGGCGTAATGAGTATATCAATTGACGCTCATAAAATGGGCTATTCAACCATTCCTTTAGGACTATTAACGATAAGAAAAGAAAAATGGTTGAACAATATCAGTGTAAAAACCCCTTATATAAGTACTAAAAAACAACCTGGCCTTCTTGCAACAAGGTCAGGCGCTCCAGTAGCAGCAGCGTATGCAGTTTCAAAATATCTAGGAATGAAAGGTTATGAAGATTTAATAAAAAGATGTATGAATGTTACAAGATATACTGTAGAAAAAATAAACAATCTAAATCTTAATCTGGTAAAAAAACCAGTTATGAATGTTATAGGTATAAAATTAAAAAATCCATCAAGAGTTGTAAAAAGGTTAACAGAACATGGTTGGAAGGTAAATAATATGGAAAGACTATCAGCAATTCGCATTGTTTTAATGCCTCATGTTACAAAAAAAATAATAGATGAATTTATCCCCGATTTAAAAAAAGTCTGTAAGGAGGTTGGAGAATTATGACGCATGATATCTTAAAGAAATCCCTTTTAGAAGCACCTATCGTAAAAAAAGGAGATTATTTCTATTTGGTTCATCCAATAACGGATGGAGTACCAGAAATAAAACCTGAACTATTAAATGAAGTTGTTGATGATTTGCAAAATCGGATAGAAAAATGTGGTAAAATTGATAAGATTGTAACAGTGGAAGCAATGGGCATACCCCTTGCTACTGCACTATCATCAAAAATGAACATACCATTTGTAATTATTAGGAAAAGATCATATGGGTTGCCTGGTGAATATGAAATAGAACAAAAAACAGGTTATTCTAAATCAAATCTCTTCATTAATGGACTTGAAAAGGGAAATAAAATTGTAATTGTTGATGATGTATTAAGTACAGGTGGAACTCTAAAAGCAATTATCATAGCCTTAAAAAAAATTGGTGTAATAATTAAAGGTATTTTTATTGTTATTAACAAGGGTAATGTAGTAAAAAAGTTTACTGATGAGTTCAAAATAAATATTGAGACTATTACAGATATTGACGTTATTGATAACAAGGTTATTATCAAAAAAATTTAGAGAAAGTATTTCATAGTAGTTTTATATTATATAGTTTGATTATTATGGCTGCAGCAGTACCCCAACACGCTCATTGTCTTATGTGTGGAAAATCTATTCCCTTTGGTGAAACACTTTGTTCTGAGGACTGTAAACAAAGATATCAACGTTTGTTAAAAAGAAGAAAGATAATGGTTTATCTTATGTATGGTATAATTGCAGCATTAATCGTTATTTTTGTACTATCAAGCGGATACTAAAATAAAAGCGAAGATTTAAATTAAGGTAACAAATTTTTGAATACGACATGGACCTAATAGCTGGATTAATAACACTTGGTTTTATATTGATACTAGGTTTTATCGGTAACTATATATTTAATAAAACCCAGATACCTAGCATTATTTGGCTTTTACTTTTTGGACTTATTATTGGTTCATTCTTCAAAGTTCAAGAATTTCAAAATCTATACCCATCTTTACTTGATGATGTTTCTGGTTTTATTGGAGCAATAGCAATAATTATTATTCTATTTGATGGTGGGATAAATACAGATATATATCAATTGTTTAAAGATGCTCCTCGTGGATTATTACTAACAATTACCAGTTTTTCATTTAGTTTTATTGCGACACTACTTATAGTTACAGGACTTGAATTTTTTGGAGTAATTGATCTAAACGGACATGGTTATATATTAGGTGCCGTGCTAGGTGCAATAATAGGTGGAACCAGCAGTCCAATAGTAATACCACTGGTAAATAGATTGAGAAATATCCATGATAATACAAAGATGGTTTCATCTATTGAAAGCATACTTACTGATCCCATATGTATAGTTATTGTATTTGCAATATATTATATGGTTTTCATAGAGGGCGAGCTTAATATATTAAGTGGAGTTGGAAATCTCGTAAAAACTTTTTCAGTAGGAATTGTACTTGGTGGGATATTAGGTCTTATTTGGCTTTTTATTATGAACAAATTTAGAAGAGAGCAATTTGCATATGTTATAACTCTAGCAATCATATTTTTAGTATATTCATTTACAGCTGTAATTGTAGGAACAAATGAAGGCGGTCAAGGAGCTGGAGCAATAGCTTGTCTTATGTTTGGTCTTGTTCTTGGAAATGGAAAAAAGATATTGAAAATGATCAATTATCAACACGAGGGATTTGAAATGGATGATGAGACCAAGCAATTCCATGGTTTGACATCTTTTGTTATAAGAACATTCTTTTTTGTTTACTTGGGTATGATTGTAACATTTAGGTCATTAAATTTCATTATAATTGGAATTATTATTCTAATGGTTTTACTAATTGTTAGATATCTTGCAATTTATATATCAACCTATAAAGGTAGTTTTTCTATAGATGATAAACAAGTTTTAACTGTTATGATGCCTCGTGGTCTTGCCGCAGCAATTCTTGCAATAAGTTTTACACCACTTATGCTAGGTGCAGGGACTAGTAGTGCTCCTGGATATAATCTAGCAGTTGAGATGCAGGGCATATTTATGGATGTAGCATTTGTCGTTATCTTAGGAACTGCAATTATTACAACAATAGGTGTATTTGTTATTTGTCATTATGAAACGAAAAAAACAAAAGAATCAGAAAAAGAATAAAAAACAATAAAACGTAAATTTTTAACATATATGAAAAAATCTACTCAGCTAATTCTTCTTGTAAGTCTATTACCATCTCTGTAAGAACATCTTCAAAAACCTGGTGGCGATATTCTTTGATAGAACCATTTGCCATATGTGCTCTTGCTACGAAATCTCTTCCATCTTTAATTATTTCAATATGGCATACCGTCTCCATTGATTTTCCCGACCTAATCTGAAATCCCGAATTCATCAACTATATTTATATTTTTTGTGGATAAAGTTTATTGTACATTTAAATATTATAGGAATTGGGAGTCAAAATAATGGATAAGTTAAGAAAACCAGCTGTATCTGGTCAATTTTATGATGCTGGTGAGGATAATTTAAAAAAGAGAATAGAAGAATGTTTTTTAGATGATAGAGGACCGATGTCTCTTCCAAAAATTACAAAAGAAAATAAAAAAATAAAGGGAATTATAGTTCCACATGCAGGATATATTTATTCAGGTGCAATCGCAGCTCATTCTTACAAAATACTGGCAAACAATGGTTTTGCAGACACATTTATTATAATTGGACCTAACCACACAGGTACAGGTTCAGGTGTTTCAGTAATGACAGAAGGATCATGGTTGACCCCTTTAGGAACAGTTCCGATAAACGAAAAACTTTCTAAGCAGTTATGGAAAGGTATAATAGATAAAGACGAAAATGCTCATATGTATGAACATAGTATAGAAGTACAATTACCTTTTTTACAATTCACTTCACAGAATAATAAATTTGATTTTGTTCCTATCTGCATGGCAATGCAGGATTTTGATACAGCAAGTGAAATAGGAGAAATCATTGCAGAAGCAATAAAGAAAACAAATCAAAAAATTGTAATAATAGCTAGTACAGATTTCACACACGCCGGATTTAATTATATGACCATGCCACCAGAAGGTATAAGAGTAGATGAATATGCAAAAAAACAAGATAACCTTGCAATAGAACAGATTTTAAATATGAATCCAGAAGGTCTTATAAACACAGTCAATGAAAATAATATATCAATGTGTGGTTATGGTCCTGTCGCTGTTATGATTATAACAGCTAAAATTTTAGGAGCAAAAAAAGCAGAACTCCTTAAATATGGTACATCATATGAGGTGCATCCCAGTAGTTCATGTGTAGGATACGGGGCAATAGCAATTTATTAGGAAGTTAAAATCAATGAAAGAAAAAAAAGTAAAAGACATACAGATTAGAAAAGGAATGAATACAAATGAACTGATAAAAAAGCTTTATGAATCTGGTGGATTTACTGCAAAAAAAGTAGCTCAGGGAGTTGATATCCTAGAAAATATGATCAAAGAAAAGAATTGTGTAAAATTTTTATCATTTCCTGCATGTATAATTTCAACAGGTACTCGTGGTGTAATTAACGAATTAATAAAAAAAAAATATTTTGACATTATAATAACAACAGCTGGAACTCTTGATCATGATCTAGCAAGAATATGGAAAAACTACTACCATGGTTCATTTATGGCAGATGATAAGGAGCTTTATAACAAAGGAGTAAATAGACTTGGAAATATATTCATCCCAAACGAATGCTACGGTAAGATTCTTGAAGAAAAAATTCAACCTATACTTAAAGAACTAGGTGAAAAAAAACAAAAATGGTCAACAAAGGATCTGATCTGGGAATTTGGAAAAAAACTAGAAAATGAAAAGAACTGCAAGGAATCAATTACTTACTGGGCATGGAAAAACAAGATACCGATATATATTCCGGGTATTACAGACGGAGCATTTGGTTCACAGATATGGATGTATTATCAGGATCATAGGGATTTCACAATTGATTTATTGAAGGATGAACAGGATTTATCTGACACTATTTTTAGTGCAAAAAAAAGTGGTGCTTTAATATTAGGAGGAGGTATTTCAAAGCATCATACAATTTGGTGGAACCTGTTTAAAGGTGGACTTGACCATGCTGTCTATATAACAACTGCCGTAGAATATGATGGAAGTCTATCAGGTGCTCAAACACGTGAGGCTATATCCTGGGGTAAAATAAAAGAAAAAGCAGATTATATTACAATTGATGGTGATGCAACTGTAATACTGCCATTAATGATAAGTGCACTTTTTGAAAGATCACTGCCAAAATAAGGCTTTCATGGAAGTTTTGATAAACATCGGTAGTTCAGGTGGTTTTTTTCCATCATATAAATCAAGAGCTGATTTAACAAGCACGTTCACAGTTTCATTAAAAAACCATCTACCATAATCAGCATCAGCCCTTGCAGGACTACCAATATATCCATCCTTTAAACCAAGTTGTTTAAATGTTTTACCAAGTACCCTTGGTGAGTTCATATCTCTATAGATATTCTGCAGGTTCTTATATGATTCATCCACAAGATATGGATATTGATATTTCATAAGGGATGTTTCACGAAAACCAGCATGAACTTCCTTTTTTGTATCAAATCCAAGTTTAGGTTCACGTTTCTCAACTTCTTTATTATAATGATACGGACCACAGGGTTCTATTACTTTCATATCAAACTCTGATTCTAACTTTTTCATTGCAGAGTAAATTCCCTTAAGATGCCCAATAGCCATATGATAAGTACAGACTATAAAAAATTTAAAGCCATGATTTCCAAGTGAAGAACCAAAACTATAAACAATATCACGAACCACCTTTCCACTTACTGATATACTACCAGGGAAATCAGTATTAAACTTACAATATCCCACTGGAACTGCAGGCAGTAAAATAAAATAAAAATCCGGCTTTTTTTTATTTAAGATTTTTATTGCTTCATTTGCTGCATCTCTAATTGTCAAAAAATCAGTTCCAACAGGTAGATGAGGACCATGTTCTTCTAGAGGGCTAATAGGTAAAAAAAAGATAGTTTTTTCTTTATCCAAATCTTCAATTTGCTTCCAAGTTAGTTCTTCAAATTTGATAATCTTATTATCGTTTTTTTCAAGATTTTTATTATTCAAGTTATTACCTCACAACCATCTTTTGTAAGAATAACGGTATGTTCTTTTTGTGTAACTATTCCTTTATTTGATTCAACAAGCTGAGGGTAGTGTTTTATGACACCAAAAAAAGCAAGTTTATTTAAAAATTTATCATGATTGGGAAACAACTTTTCAAACCATCTCTGAGCAAAGGGTAGGGTTTTAAATTGGTTCTTTATCCTACTGGAAATAATTTTTATGTTTTTATCTCTTATAAATCTTGGATTATAGGTTTTTTTACATAAATAAATATTACTTCCATCACCAGATATAACATGACCTGCACCATTAGTTGCAAATGGTTCAATTGCTACAACATCTCCTTCTTTAGGTTTTATATTCTTAGTTATACTTGGAACACTTGGAACAGACAAACCTGCATGAATAATGTATCTTTCCATACTGTGACCAGTTAGATTATCAATTGGTTTATAACCATATGACATAATAGTTTCTTTAACCCTTTTTCCGATTTCCATTAGATTAATACCAGGTCTCATAAGATTAATTGCTGCATCCAATCCTTTGCTTGATGCCTCAATCATATCATTAAAATTATTAGTACCAACCTCAACAGTTACTGCCGTATCAGCAATATAACCATCAATATGAGTACCAATATCTAATTTTACCACATCACCTGTTTTAAAAATCAATGTGTCATCGTTTCTGGGAGTATAATGTGCAGCTATTTCATTTAATGAAATATTTACTGGAAAGCCAAGACCTGCTCCACTATCAAGAATTTTTGATTCAACTTTATTTGCAACTTCTAATAGACTTTCACCTGCTTTTATAAGATTTGATCCATAATCTCTTGCTTCCGCTGCAATTTTTCCGGCCAGTTTGTAATTTTCATATATAACATCGTTCATATCAAATCTCATCCAAGATAGCCTTTTTAGGTATAGCTCCTTCTCGAACTATTTTAATTTGTTTTCTGGTCATATCAATAATTGTGGAGGGCTGTCCATTCAATTCCCCGATATCTATATACAAATCAACATCACTTTCCTTAAACTGCATCCTTATATCACTTATAATACCTGGTGTTTTTAAACCATGAATGTTTGCACTTGTTGCTGTAATTGGTCCAAATTCTGATAATAACTTTAAAGTAATATCGCAGTCAGGAATCCTAATAGCAACATTTTCAATCCCCCCTGTTAAAATATTAGGAACACAATTCTTTTTCTTTAAAATCAAAGTCAATTTACCAGGTAAAAACGAATTTACAATTTTTCTGATTTTATCATTTGTATATGCAATTTTATCAAGCTCAGAAAAATCCGAAACAGCTACTGACAAAGGCATATCAATAGGTCTTTTTTTTATATCAAAAATCTTTTTAACAGCATCTTTGTTGTAAATATCAGCGCCTAAACCATACAAAGTATCAGTAGGATAAACAATAATTCTTCCTTTTTTTAACGCCAAAATTGCTTCAGATAAATTATATTCATCCATGTCTACTTTTCTTCTTTTTTAATTAAATCACCAAGCGTCAATCTGTTACTATAATGAGATCCAGTTGAAACAGGAGAAACGCTTGATACTTCTTCAACAAGACGGATATTCAATTCCTTTTCTAGTTTTGCTACGACTTTATCTGAAGGTCTTAAATCTCCATTTTCAATTTTTGCAATTGTGACTGTTCGTTCGCCAATTTTAAAACCTAGTTGTTCCCGAGAAAGGCCCTTTTTTTTCCTAGCATCTTTTATTAAATCATTCCATCCGGAGACAAGCTCTTTGTCCATATCCTTATAAACATCCTTGACTTTTGGTCTTTTAATTCTATTAAGAATAGGTTTTTGAGAACTTGTAAAGGTCTCACTGCTTGGTTTAACTCCGGTTCCATATCTCATACAACCAGGGCAGAGCATCATACGAACACCATCAACTGTCGCAACTCTGCAATCACACTCTCTACCACAAAGTTCACATTGCATATTTTCTCATCCCTCCATATAAGATTAATAAACTAGATTAAACCAGCTTTTTGTAATGCCATTAAATCCTCAGTACTTAATTTTTCTCCTCGTTTAAATCTTTCAAAGATTTCATTTGCCTCTTTCTGGGCATAAGTTGCTTCAACAGCTTTCTTTGCTTTACGTTTCTTTTCTTGAGTTGAAGATATGTTTCTTTCCAAATCATGAATCTTATCGACGCATTCAATAAATTCCTTATGAACGGTATCGGCCTCAATCTTTGTCATTACAATATTTTCCTGGATCGTATTTACTTTTTTAACTAAGTTATCAAGTTGTCTTATAAGATCCATCATTCCCTCATGTTCTTCTTGAGCCCGGGTAGCTAATTTTTCTACAAGATCATGCTGTTTCTCTGCTTTTTGTTTAATTATTTTCTCCTCTTCAATGGCTTTTTTAAGTTTCGGATCTTTATTTAATTTATTTTCGGCTTCTTTAATTTTTGAATGAATTCCAGAAATCACTTCAATTATCTTTTTTTCTTTCTGGGGAGACATAGGCTGAGTCATCTGTTCATTTTCTAATGCTCTGAGTTGTTTTCTAAGCTCATTGAGATTTGTTCCAGATGAAGATGCTCGCTCTTTTTCTAATCTTTCAATTTTTTTCTTGATATCACTATAACTCTTATTTAGTTTATTTCTCTGTTCTTTTGCATGTTTTACTCTTTCATTCAGTTCATCTCTTTTTTTCTTATGCTCTGTGATTTTATTTCTGATATCACGAACTGTGGAATTTAATAAATCACGCTCATCGGCAAGCTGTTTAGACTTTAAATGTAATTGGTTTCTTTTATCTTTTAATTCATTTGCCTTTTTTTGAAAATCATCTTTATTTTGTATCAAATTCTCTATTGATTCGTCCATTGTAAACCCCGAAGGATATAAGCCTGTAATAATAGGTAAAATATAAGTTATTTATTAATTATTTGGAAGAATAATGGAAAAAATACAATATTTTAAGCTTTTGAACTCTGACGAAACATAATTACACCATCAAGAAGAACTGCAATAATTCCAGTAATAAAAATCATATCAAAAACAACTGCACCACCAATAATTGCAGGTGTTACTTTTTCAACCGAATAACTGAGTAGTTGTGATATTCTTAAAAAATCAGCACCTATCAAAACACCAATAGTTCCTGAAACATATGCAAGAGGTGCAGCTTTTTTGAAGTTTTTATGCAATAATATTACTGATGTTATACTTGCAAAAAATGCAGGTAGTAACCAATATGGAAAAGCTGAGACAATTCCTTTATCTGGTTCTGGGCGAGAAACAAGATAAGCAATTATAGTTACAACCAAAATTCCAATTCCAACGCTCTTTAAAGGAATTTTCTTCTTAAAAATTAGATAAATACTTAATAAAATAGGTATTATTGCACCACCCAAATTAATCCCAACTCTCCAATTATCGCTAGAAAATAGATATATATTTGAGATATTAAAACCAAAAATTGATATTTCAAAGTTGAAAAGAAATGAAACAATAACAATAATTATTGCTTCTAGGGATGTAAATCCCATATAGTTGAAGGCTTTTGTCAATATTAGATATATTATATATAAGGTATGTATAAAATCGATAAACCAATCTGAGTCAAAGATGATGCAACTATCATTTTGAGCCCTTTGATATTGATATCATTTATAAACCTTCTTTATATTTCCGTTGGCATTAGTGAGTATATATGGATTCATTTCTAAAACAAGAATGCGATTTGGAATTCTTTCATAAAAATGGTTTTATAAGAAAGAAATGCTCATCTTGCGGAGCTCATTATTGGACTTTAGATAAAAAATCAAATGTCTGTGGTGATCAACCCTGTGTAAAATTTAGCTTTATTGGAAAACCACTTGGTAAAAAACCTTTATCTTTAGCAGAAGTTAGAGAAAGTTTTCTTTCTTTTTTTGAAAAAAATGGACATACTAGAGTTACCTATCCAGAAACAGGAGAGCGCTGCCCTGTTGTTGCTAGATGGCGGTCTGATATTTATCTAACTATTGCATCTATTGCAGATTTTCAACCACATGTTACTTCTGGAGAGGTTCCACCTCCAGCAAATCCTTTGGTAATTTCACAACCATGTATCAGATTAAATGATTTAGAGGAAGTTGGTGTTAGTGGCCGTCATTTGACTACTTTTGAGATGATGGGCCATCATGCATTTAATAAAAACGTAGATGAAATATATTTCAAAGAGGAAACTGTACGACTCTGTGATGAATATTTTGTAAATATAATCGGGATTCCAAGGTCTAAAATCAATTATAAAGAAGAGCTATGGTTTGGAGGAGGAAATGCTGGTCCATGTCTAGAAGTGATTGCAGCAGGTCTTGAAATAGCAACATTAGTTTTTATGAACATGAAAGAAGATGAAAAGGGTGAATTTGAAATAGATGGAAAAAAATATTCTCAAAATCCTTTAAATATTGTTGACACAGGTTATGGACTTGAAAGAATAGCATGGATAACGCAAGGCACTGATACTATTTATGATACTACATCTCCTGATATGGTAAATTGGTTAAAAAAGCACAGTGAAATTAAATCAGATTTAGTAAGTATATATTCACTTTCAGATCATTCCAAATGCCTAGCATTTATGCTTGGTGATGGAATCGTTCCCTCAAATGTTAAAGCTGGTTATTTATCTAGACTTATTATCAGAAGATCACTTAGGTTTTTAGAAAAAATCAACTTAAATAAATCTTTAAAAACAATTGTTGAGCTGCAACTAGATCTCCTTGAAAAAGAGTTTCCCTCTTTGAAAATAAGAAAGAAACAGATTGGTGAAATTCTAGATATTGAAACAAAAAAATATAAGGAGACTCTCTTGAAAGGCGAAGGACTAGTGAAACGGATTTTAAAAGATAAAAAAAATATTGATGAAAATGAACTCATTACTTTGTATGATACACATGGTATGCCCCCAGATATTGTAAAAAATATTGCTAAAAGTCAAGATGTTGACATAAAAATACCTGTTAATTTTGAATCTATGGTTGCAGAATTACATACACATGAAACTGCTGATATTAAAGAAGAAGAAACCAGATTAAATCTTCCAGCTACTGAGCAAATTTACTACCTGGATCATTATACAAAAGAGTTTGATGCGAAAGTAATATGGAAAAGCAAAACAAATAATGGAACTGAAGTAATACTTGACAAAACAGCATTTTACCCTGAAGGTGGAGGACAACCAGCTGATAAGGGTTTTATTATAAGAGATGGAACTAAAATATCTGTTAAAAACGTTGTAAAGGCAGACAATTCAATAATTCATATTATAGATGGAGATATTGATATAAACGATAAAATACATGGGAAAATTGATTGGGAACATCGATATACTTTAATGAAGCATCATACTGGAACACATGTTGTAAATGGAGCATTGAGAAAACTTTTAGGTGAACATATCTGGCAGGCAGGATCACAGCTCGGATTAAATGAAGCACGTTTTGATTTCTCACATTATAAATCAATATCTGATAAAGAAATTAAAGAAATCCAAGATTTGGCAAATAAATTTATTAAACAAGCAATTCCTGTTGAAAAAAAAGTGATGGATAGAAATAGTGCAGAAAAGACATTTGGTTTTAGATTATATCAAGGAGGAGTTCCACCTGGTAATAAAATCAGGGTTCTAAATATTCCAGGACTTGATGTTGAGGCATGCGGTGGAACACATCTTAATAACATAAGTGAAGTTGAGAAAATTAGGATAATTAAATCAGAGAGAATTCAAGACGGTGTTAATCGAATAATTTTTGCAGCTGGGAAAATGGTTGATGCATATCAAAAAGAAGAAAATGAGATTTATAATCAAATTACTAATATCATTAGTCCATTTTATAAGATTAAAAAAGTTGATAACATTTCTGAACAATTAAGAGAAGTATCAAAAATATTTTCTGTTCCAATTGAACAATTAGATAAAACATTGAAACGATTTATAAAGGAATCAAAAATTGATAAGAAAAAAGATGCTGAAAATATTATAGAAGCAAGTAAACATCTTTTTGATGAATGGAAAAAGAGTCAAAAGGATAAAAAGAAAGTATCCCGAGATGAAATTGACAACTTTATTAACCAAGCAATAACCATACCTGGGAAAAATATTAAGATTGTTACAGGAATTACTAAATCTGATGGGACTGCAACTGCAGGAAATATCATTAAAAAAGATAACTATGTAGTACATATTTTTGATGGAAAAAAACTAGTTTCTATGGCTTCTGAAAATGTAGATATTGATCTTAGAGAAATTGTCCCTGAAATTGGAAAAATTCTTGGGGGAAGCGGTGGTGGTAGACCCAAAATGACTCAATGTGGCGGTCCAAATAAAAATAAAATAAACGAAGCATTAGAATTAGCTAAACAACTAACTAAAAAGAAATTGGAAAAACAATAGTCTTTTAAAAAATTTAGATTTTATAAATTATATTTACAACTGTTACTATAACTATTGTTGCAACACTTAGGAAAATTACAAACCATGGAGGTATCCTTAATGAGGTTTTTTCTTCTGCATCAAAGTATCTAATGAGTCCTGCAGCAGAATGAAATCCTTCACTCTTTTTTTGTTTAGGCATATCTAATCACCTATAATTTTAATATCAGTACATGTGAATTTAATATTTTAGTTTTACTGTTGGTATTTATCAATTTAAAATATTTTACTAATAATCTAAAAATTAACATTTTTAGAATAAAAAAAAAAAGATTTTTTGAGTATAATTAGTTTGGAGTATATTCTCCCCATATGTTCGGTACTGGTCCAACAAAACTCATTATTCTTCCAATGAAATATTGCTCATTGAAAAATATAAATCCTACAATTGGTAATTTAAATTCATCCATACCTTTGATTTTACCTATTAATATGTAACGATTTGAGATAAACCACATAGATCCAATTTGTTCTTTGTCAAGATTATAGATATTGCCATATACCCTTTTATATCTACCAGTTTTATAAACACCTGCAAGATACGCATGTGTATCAAAAGTCCATGAGTCGTTTTCATCTTTATGGACGTAGCCTATCCCACCTATAAAGGTTCCATCATATTCATCTGGGTTAGGTGTTGGAATTATTACGGATTCTGGCAGGTTTATTTGGTCTTCTAAAATTTGAACAGCGGACATTGCCGGCATTGAAATAAGAATTGTTAAAATACCAATTATCAACAATGTTTTTTTCATTTTAAAAACCTCCATGTTGATATTCAAAATTATATATTTAAATATATTCTCAGTTTTTTATCAAATTAATGCGTATACATAACAATATATAGATTACAATTATTTTAGATGTGTTTATGAAAATTTAAATTATTACTTAATTAATTGCCTCTATCATATCTGAATTTGTAAAATATTGAACTTAACTTTTTCTTAGAATTTTACATATTATACCAAATCTTAAATATTGAATTTATATACGTAAGTTCAGGGTGTAAATACATGAAAGAAATTGAAGCACTCATTGAAAAAGCACAAAAATTCAAGGAGAGCGGACTTACAGAACATGAAATAGCTGAAGAGCTAAATGTTTCAAAAGAAACAGCAGTTTGGTTATTAAGTAAAGGAAAACAGAAAAAACCAACTGGGGATGTAAAGATAGGTTGGCGATCAATTGGAGTTTATCCATCAAGAATAGGTTTTATTTCAGACGCCTTATGTGATATAATTCTTGAGGAATGCGAAGAAATCGACACAATTGTAGGAATAGCTTTGAATGGTATTCCATATGCTACTTTTATTGCAGATAAATTAGGTTATGAAATGTCTATTTTTAGACCTCATCATCAGAAATCCGGGGCTTTTTCTTCAAATTATGCAAGTGTAAATGGAAAGAATATCGTAATAGTTGATGATGTGGTTGGAACTGGAGTTACATTTAAAAGTGCAATAAAAGCAATAAAAGCTGAAAAAGGAAAACCTGCTTTATGCATAGCAATCTTGAATAAGAGAGCTCAAAATAGTATAGATGGCATACCTCTTCGTTCTCTTATTAGAGCAAGAGTTATTTAATCCTTTGTTTTGTCAAGGAGTATATAATGCATTGGGCTGATGTTTTAGCAGACGAATTAATTAAGGATGATAGAAAGCATGTTCTTGCTACAGGTATAACTCCTTCAGGACCAATTCATATTGGTAATATGCGCGAGATTTTAACAACCGATGCAGTTTATAGATGTTTATTAGAAAAGGGTGTGAAAGGGAAACTTATCTATGTAGCAGATGATTTTGATCCTCTTAGAAAAGTTTATCCTTATCTTTCTAAAACATACGAAAAATACGTTGGTATGCCAATATCTGATATCCCTTGCCCATGTGGAAAACATAAAAGTTATGCTGACCATTTTCTGATATCTTTTTTAAATTCACTTAAGGAAATAGGGGTTAAACCTAAGATTTATAGAGCTAATGAAATGTATAAAAAGGGAGAATTCAACAAAGCAATTCAGATAGCTCTTGATAATACCGATAAAATAAAAGATATCATCCAAAAAATATCAAAAAGAGAGTTGCCAAAAGATTGGATACCATTTAATATTAGATGTGAAAAATGTAAAAAATTAACAAGTACTAAGGCAATTCTTTATGAATATCCATTCATTGAATATAGATGCGATTGTGGATATGAAGGAGAGGTGGATATAAGAAAGGGAGGTGTTGGTAAGCTTCCCTGGAGAGTCGATTGGCCAGCAAGATGGAAAATGCTTGGTATAACATTTGAACCTTTTGGAAAAGATCTAGGTACAACTGGTGGAGCAAGAGATACAGGAGTAAAAATAGTTGAAGAGATATATGACTATCCTGCTCCAAAATATACAGTTTATGAATTCATTATGCTTAAAGGAAAAGGAGCAATGCACAGCTCAAAAGGGACAGCATTGAGCGCTGAAGAGATGCTAAAAATGACTCCGCCTGAAGTTTTAAGATTCTTACTTATGAACAATCAACCTAGTAAACATCTAGTATTTGATTCAGGACTAGGTTTGCTTAATTTGGTAGATGAATATGATAAAGAAGAAAGAGTATTTTTTGGAAAGGAAGAAGCAATTAAAGGGATGAAAGACCTGAAAAAAGTCTATGAATTATCACAGCCCTATGATATTGCTAAAAAAATCCCACTTCAACTTCCTTATAGGCATTTAGTAACGCTTGTTCAAATTGAGGAGAAATGGAGCGATACTAAAAAAATACTTCTTCGAACAAATCAAATCCCAAAAGATATAAGCCATGAGGATGACGAACATCTAAAACAAAGGGCAGAACATGCAAAATATTGGTTAGATAATTTTGCACCAGATATGGTAAAATTTGAGGTTAAAAAGAAGGTACCAAAATTAAACTTAAACGAAGAGCAAAAAAAATTTCTGTCATCATTATTAATTAATATTTCAAAAAAATCTTGGAATGCAGAAAATATTCATAATGCAATTTATGAAACCTCAGAAAAAATAAAAATCCCTATAAAAACATGTTTTAATACAATTTATCAAATCATACTTGGGCAAGAGAAAGGCCCACGGGCAGGATATTTTTTATCAAACCTTGATAAAGATTTTGTTTTAGAAAGAATCAAGGAAGCTATTAAATAGAGTATCTTTACTTAACGTTTTGTTAATGAAATTTTATATTGAAACATATGGCTGTACTGCAAATAAAAGTGATGCCAGCATAATAAAAGGTATTTTAAAAGAAAAAAATCATGAGATTGTTGATGATGTAAACAAAGCAGACTCAATTATTCTAATAACCTGTACAGTTATTGGAACGACTGAACAAAAAATGCTATCACGCATGAGGGTTTTTAAAAAAATAGGTAAAACAACTATAGTTGCTGGATGCATGGCTTCAATACAATCTGATTTAATAAAAGAAATACTTCCTTATGCAAAACTATTACCTCCTCAATATTCATATCAGATAATAGATGTAATAAATAATAAATCATCATTTATTGAAAAAGATAAAACACTTTTCCCTAAATATTATGAAGAAATAATTGCACCAATATCAATTGCGGAAGGTTGCTTATTTTCTTGTTCTTACTGTATTACATCTTCTGCAAGAGGAAAATTAAAAAGTTATCCAAAAGAGGAGATTGGTCAAGATATATGTCATGCATTAGGGCAAGGATGTAAAGAAATACAACTTACAGCTCAAGATACAAGTTCATATGGACTTGATATCAGAAGCAATATTGGTAAGCTCCTTAATTATGTTTGCAAAATAAAGGGTGATTATAAAATTCGCGTTGGCATGATGAATCCCTATAATGTAATGAAACATATCGACTCGATTATTGAAGGATATGATGATTTAAAAATTTACAAGTTCTTACATTTACCGGTTCAATCAGGTGAAAACAATATATTAAAAAAAATGAATAGGAAATATACTGTAGAAGATTTCTTGGAAATTTTAGAAAAATTTAAGGAAAAATATCCAAATATTACAATATCAACTGATGTTATAGTTGGTTTTCCAACTGAGACAGATGAACAGTTCAATCACACAATAGATTTATTAAAAAATGTAAAACCTGATATCACAAATATAACCCGTTTTTCAGCAAGACCTTATACAGAGGCAAAATCTATGAAAGGGCGTATTAAAACAGAAATAGTAAAACAACGATCAAAAATATTAACAGATTTATGTATAGATATCTCCAAAAAAAATAATATTGGACATATTGGAAAAAAATATAACATACTTATAACTGAGTTTGGAAAAAATAAAACTTATATTGGGAGAACTGATTTCTATAAACCTGTTGTGATAAAAGAAAAAGTAAAAATTGGAGATTTTGTTAGAGTAAAAATAATTGATGCATCACCTACTCATTTAGTCGGAAGTATTATATAGATTAATAATATTTGTTGGTTTGTGGAAGGGATGATTAGAGTCGCTATAAACGGTTTTGGGAGAATAGGACGAAATGTTCTAAGAGCCGCATTAGGACACTCTCAATATGGAAATAAATTTGAAATAATTGCTATAAATGATCTAGGTAATACCCAGGTACTTGCTCATCTTTTAAAATATGATTCCATATATGGAAAATTTAACGGTGAGATAGAAGTTAAAGATGGTGGAATAGATATCAATGGTAAATCTATAAAGTTCTTTTCTCAAGTAAACCCCTCTAAATTACCATGGAAAGATTTTGATATCGATGTAGCAGTCGAATCAACTGGAATTTTCCGAGCTAGAGAGGGAGCTTCACAACATATTACCGCGGGAGCTAAAAAAGTAATAATTACTGCTCCAGCAAAAGACCCAGATATCACGGTTGTACTAGGTGTTAATGAACATCTTTACGATGCAAATGCTCATAATATTATATCAAATGCATCATGCACAACCAATAGTCTGGCTCCACCAGTAAAAGTATTAAATGACACTTTTGGGATTGAACAAGGATTTATGACCACAATTCATTCATATACAGGTGATCAACGTATCCTTGACTTCCCACATAAAGATTTAAGGCGTGCACGTGCTGCCGCTGTATCAATCATCCCAACCACCACAGGTGCTGCAAAAGCAGTAACTCTTGTCATACCTGAGCTAAAAGGAAGAATGGACGGTATGGCCATTAGAGTGCCTACACCTGATGGGTCATTAACTGATTTAACCTGTATTTTAAAAAGAGAGGTTACAAAAGAGGAGGTAAATAACGCACTTAGGGATGCCTCACAAGGTTATCTTAGAGGCATAATGCAATATTCCGAGGAGCCTTTAGTATCAGTTGATATCGTTGGTAATCCGCATTCTGCAATTATTGATGGTTTAAGTACACTTGTAAATGGTGAAAGAGGAAATCTTCTTAAAATATTCTCATGGTATGATAATGAATGGGGATACTCTTGCAGAATTGTTGATTTAATCAACTATATTTTTTTAAATCAATCTAGACCAATTAGTGAGCTAGAAATAACTAGAACTACATAAAAGCTAAAAAATTATTTTTTATAAAAAAAAATAAGATTTTTGAATATATTTAAATAAACTTTTTTGATATCGATTTTTGAGGAGGTTTTACTTATGAAAGAATACAACACTTTAAATGATTTTAATTTAGAAAATAAAACAGTTTTGTTAAGAGTAGATTTTAACATGCCACTTGATAAAAAAACCTTGGAAATACTTGACACAACTAGAATCAAGAGGGCACTACCAACAATAAAAGAACTTATCAAAAAAAATGCAAAAACAGTAATTATTGCCCATCAGGGTAGGCAAGGTAGCTGGGATTTTTTAAATCTAGAAAAACATGCAAAAGCATTGAGTGAACTCCTTAATAAAAATGTTATATTTGTTGATGATATATTTGGAGAAAAAGCAAAAAAAGCTATTAAGAATCTTCAGAAAGGTGAGGTTTTAATACTTGACAATGTCAGAAAATTTGATGGAGAAACAGAAAAAAAATCAGCTGAAGAACATGCACAATCTGCACTAGTTCAAAATTTGTATCCACTTGCTGATATTTTTGTAAATGACGCTTTTGCAGCAGCACACAGACCACAATGTTCACTTATCGGATTTACTGAAGTTTTACCTTCATGTGCAGGAAGATTAATGGAAAAAGAGTTAACAACACTTGAAGAAATAATTGAAAAACCTGAAAAGCCATCTGTTTTTTTATTTGGAGGGGCAAAATTTTCAGATGTAATAGTTACTATTGAACGATTACTTGATAACAAAACAGCAGATAAAATATTATTAACGGGTCTTCCAGCAAACGCTTTTTTAAAGTCAAATGGAGTTAAATTAGGAGATAAAAACGAAGAGATGCTAGCTAAAGAGGGAACTCCTGAGAATTATGACGAAATAAGAAAGCTATTAAAAAAATATAAGGATAATATTTATCTACCTATTGATTTTGCTCAACAACAAAATACAAATCGGACTGAAATAGATATTACTGAACTTCCAACAAATTTCAATCTTTATGATATAGGTGAAAAATCGATAGAGAAGTTTAAAAATATTTTATCAGATGCAAAAACTGTTTTTTTATCAGGTCCTTGCGGTGTATTTGAGAATCCAGCTTTTATGAAAGGAACAAAAGAGATTTTTACTTTTGTTGCAAATTCTAAAGTGTTTTCAATTGTTGGGGGCGGTCATACTGTTGCGGCAGTAGAACAACTAGGCCTCGATGAAAAAATATCTCATATAAGTACAGGTGGCGGATCACTAGAAAAATTTATGATGGGTGAAAAATTACCTGTTATTGAAGCATTAAAAAATTCAAAGAATAAAAATTTTTAATTTTAAATAAAGAAAACTGTCATATATTCATTTTATTTACATATTTTGAGATAGGGGCTGGTAGATCAGTGGAAGATCGCCACCTTCGCAAGGTGGAGGCCACGGGTTCAAATCCCGTCCAGTCCATAGATAGTGAATTTGAATTAACATTAGCTTGATTGTTAATATTCTGCTCA
>SMTZ1_10005973_pt1 | contig 19945 bp, 17 predicted proteins | sample DeeMarSWOR136_30_FD_25667 | JGI IMG/M metagenome (IMG submission 25667) | reverse complement strand
ACGAGCCTTGTCCCCGAAGAGTCCAGAAGTTGGTGCACCCCTGTGACGAATCTCTTGGCCGGGCAACCCCATGAGGAACTGATCAAGTATGCCGTGGTTCATGATATTGATCTGATCGTCTTGGGGGTGAGAGGGCAGAGCCTGGTAGAAACGCTATATGTAGGCTCAACCACGGACCGTGTCATTCGCCGAGCACCGTGCCCCGTTCTTTCCGTGCTTCCCAAGACCTAGACCGCGGGAAGCGTTGCGAGGGAAATGGCTTGAGCCCCTTTTGGCGGCCTCACGCATTCAATTGCACTGTGGCCTTTATATCCTAGGCCGAGTATTTAGGCCGTGAGTATCACAGCCACGAAAGGAGGGAGTATGAGGTGCAGAAAACATCCACTATACGGAGTGGGTGTACGTGAAGGTCAACGGCACGGAAGTGGCCCGGTGGAAATACACTGCCTTTAACAGACCGGATTCCGAGAATTTCACAAAGGAGATTATCGTCGCCGTGAACGGCCCTACCGAGATTGTTGCTGAAGCGTCCTGCAACATTCATGGAAGTGAAGGGCCGGCCAAGATCGTTGTAGAAGCAAATTGAGGCCTTCCTCCCCCACCCCTTTCTGTCGAACCACTGCCTTCCTGTTCATGCCCCCAATTTCAACCGCCTTGCATGAGAGCCCCATTTTTCGCTGTGAAAAAATGCATGCCCCTTCAACGGAAAAAGTGTAAAATATCTTTATGGAGCCTAAGGGCCTGTCAATGAAGGACTTTCCTTGGGGCTTTCCCTTTGTGCTCCATAAGGCAAGACATGAGAGGAGCGGCCATGTTTCCCATGTCCTTTGACTATAAGGTCCTTGAAACGCTTCCCTTGCAGGATAAGGAAGGCGTCAACAGGGTCATCAGCATCCTCAAGGCGCTCACGATCCGTCGGGTGTTGCCCTATTTCAGAAACAAAAGAGGCACCGACCCTTCGGCCATTGCCCGGGTCAATGAACGCTTGAACATCCATCGCATGGAAGACGAGGAAAACAGTATTCATACCGTGAGCTTGGTCTCCAAAAACGAGAAAAACTGGACAATTTACATCCACGAAAGGGTCTTCGACTACCTCGCTTTCGTCATACCCAGCGATCCTGAATCGAGGCTTGGTGGGGGAATGCCTGAGGAAAGCAAAATGCTGGCATTTGCAGAACTCCTTCTGCGCCACGAAATTGAGCATATGCTTTATCCCCATGAAACAGCGCGAGAGGTGATTCGCGCTGATGTGGCATTTGGCATGGAGCGCCGCGAAGATGACCCCACCTTTTATCGCATGCTTCGAAGTGCTCTCGCCGATGAGATGACCGGCCTCAAAGGCCGCACCTATCTGGGCCTTCTTGATGCGGCAGAACGGGGAAAGCCTTACGAGTATCTCATTACCCGCGTTTTGGCCCCCTATGGAACAATTCTCGCAGACATCCCGGTAACACTTCTTAGAGACGTTTTTCCTATGCTCGACACGGATCTCAAAAACCGGGTTCTCGGCGAATGTTACCGAAGAAGCCGCGATACGTCCTATTCCTTGCTACGCAGAAACGACTTTCTTCAAAGGGTCCTAAATCTTTTTCTCCTTATCGGTGAGCATGACATGGAGGAAGCCGGTGCGGTCTTTAGTGTATTCAAAGACCGTTGGGGACTTGTTGCCCTCTTCCACGAGTTGGATCTCCCGGAGACGACCCTGGAAGATAAGGAGGCCAAGGAGATCTTCGCCCTTTTCATGGAAAACATGAAACGCCTTGTTTCGAGAGAAAAGAACACGATACCGCCCCCGTCGGTTCCGCTGAGGAAAACGCCCACTGAAGAGAAGGCGCCGGAGAAACAAGCCAAAACCCTTAAAGAACGGATTGAAGAGGCCCGAAATGACCCTGCCTTTCCCCGTCAAGCCCTTGAAGTGATTGACAAAAACAAGCTCAATGCGGTAGGCCACAGTGGCCCCAAATATACCGAACTCATTGAAACCCTCCTGGCCATTCCCTGGGGAAAAAATCGACCCATCAACGTGTCTCCCGAGGAATTCGAGGCAGGTTTGAACCGAAGCCACTACGGGCTTGAAAAGCCTAAAGAAATTGTCTGCGACTTCTTCACCAACCTCATATGGCGCTACCGGCGCCACGGCGCCCGTGAAGATGAGCAGGGGCAAAAGACAGGCAGTGCTTTCCTTTTTGTGGGGCCGCCGGGTGTGGGTAAGACATCCTTGGCCATTTCCATCGCTGAGAATCTGGGTATTCCCTACCACAAAATCTCCTTAGGCGGCATGCGGGATGAGGCCGACTTGCGGGGTCACGGATTTACCTACGAGGGTTCCAAGCCAGGCGCTGTTGTCCAAGGACTCATCAAAATGGGGGTTATGAACGGGATGTTCATTATGGACGAGGCGGACAAAACGGAAAAATTCGCCATAGCCACCCTTTTGGAGATCCTGGACCCTGAGCAGAATCACTTATTTCATGATCGCTACACCGAGACCACTTTGGATGTCGATCTTTCCCACTGCCACTTCATCCTCACGGCCAATACATTGGAGACCGTTCCACCCGCTGTGGTGAACCGGTGTGAAGTGGTGGTTCTGGATCGCTACAGTGTAGAAGAAAAGATCGCCATAGCGCAGCAGCACTTAATCCAAAGGGTACGGACAAAGCATGAAATCAGCACAGAGGAGATCTTTTTTGCTCCTGAAGAAGAGACGGAGTTGCTGAGATATTTGATCAAGACCTATACCCATGAGGCAGGGGTCCGTGAATTGGAAAGAATCATCCGAACCCTCTTCTTGCGCATTCTGAGGAAAGACATTCTGGCCAAGAATGAGCATGGCCTTCGCATTACCAGAGAGAAGATCAAGCAACACTTGGAACCGCCTGCGCCCCCACGTCACATCAATGAAGAGAACCGAGTTGGTGAAATGCTTGCCCTTGGCGTTGATGTTGAACAGGGCATAGGCTCCATCATTCCCATTCAAGCAACCCCAATCCGATACGCCAGTGAACGGGAAAGCCGGCCGGAGTCCTATTTGAGCATGGTGCATGCCACAGGAAACATTCAAACCATCATGGATGAAAGCCGCAAGGTGGCTACAACCGGTATTCTCCATTGTGCCAGAGACTTGGGGATTGAAAGCTCCCGTGTAGAAACCCCGGTTCACCTTCACTTCATGGGCGGTTCTACCAAAAAGGATGGTCCCTCCGCCGGGGGAGCCATCGCCCTCGCTCTCGCTTCCGCCCTTTCAGATCGCCCCATTCGAAGGGATGTGGCCATGACCGGGGAAGTCGATACCCAGGGCCGCATTACCGCCATCGGCGGATTGGATGTGAAATTGGAAACGGCTTTCGATGCGGGCTGCAAGACCCTTATCATTCCAAAAGAAAATCTATCCGGCAGAGAAGGCATTGAAAGATTGCCCGACTCCCTAAAGCGGGAACTTCAGATCCTTACCTACGAAGAATGGGCGCAGGATCATTCTCCCTTCAACTACAAGCGGCATGTACTCCAGGTTGTTGCCGTCGATCATATCGTCCAGGCCGCAAAAATCGCCTTCATCTATGAAGAGGAAATCGAGGCTCTGGAAGGTATCTTTCCTTCCCACGCCCGCTCGATATGTGAGGCGGTGTTGAAGGCTCAGAAGGAAGATCGGCCCTGCTACCAGCTCATCTATGTGAAGGATGCAAAAGAGCTTGAAACAGAAGGGCCGGAGGCGACTTTCTGGCAAGATGGCGAAACCCATATTGTGCTGGCCCCGGAAGTGGATGAGGGCGAGCTCAAAAGGATTACAGGCTTCATAGGCTCTGCTCGACTGCACCCTTTTGATCCAGGTGAAGAAAAGCTGTCTGCCGTCCTTCAGACTATCCAAGGGTCCCTGGAAAGCCCTGCGTGCCTTTCCGTGGTGGCCCCCTTTTTCTTTCTGAAACGGGATGGTATCCGCTTCGAAGACATCCCGTGTGGTTTTGATCCCCAGCGATCGAAACTTTTTGCTAACAACTATGCCGTTCAAGGGATCAAAATCAAGTCCTGCAAAGCGGTGCTGAATCGCGTTTACTGCCGCCTGGCCTCTCTGGAATCAGCCATTGTGGAGGCCTGTCCGTTCTTGGGCAAAGTTGATGGGATCATCGCCGTTGATCTCGCCTTCATCCCGGAAAAATACCGTCTCGATGAGAAGCAAGCGGAGGAAATTCTTATACAGTGCTTAACAAGCTGGTTACGCGTTGTGGAAAGCGTGACACTGACAGACAAAGCCCGGCATCAGTGACCATGCCTAAAGGACTTGGCCTTTCAGCACGCCCTCCTTGTTTTGCACTTTTTTGGCTCTTCCGGCAAATGAGTGCCCGTGATTACAGAGAAAGCCGTTGAGCACAGAGGAAGGCCGTGAAGGGTTTTTTGAGTGACTGTCGAAGATCCCGCAGCCCTATAGCGGGGGCGGGAGGACTTCGTCATTTCAGGGACTTACGGAATGGGGGGACCCCCTGGCCCGGTCCTCACCAATGCGGCAGTCGAGCAATTCTAAACAGTCTGCAAAGGCGGCTGTTGCTCCCATGAAGTTAATTTTATTGAGTGAGGACCGGGAACAGCGGAGGGGGGAGGCTTGCCCGCCAAAAACCGAGGCGGGCTTCACCCGTCCGTAACTCCTTGAAATGACCAGTCCGTGAGTCTTGGAATCGAAAAAAACCCTTCGCGGCCTTCTTAATCCGTCATTCACGAAAAGCCCCTTAACCGATGCGTACGCATTCGCCGGAAGACCTACTTTTTCCTGGCTGTCGCGGCCCCTCGTGTGCTAGGCTTCGGCATGATGAATTCCCATTCATGACACAGATTCCGAGAGGTGGAACAGCAACGATGAAGACGGCTGTGAGACGAGAGCAAGATATCCAAAAGGCAGAAGGCAAGCTGGGCGTACTCATACCCGGCCTCGGCGGCGCGGTGAGCACCACCTTTTTGGCCGGGGTAGACGCGGTGCGGCAAGGCCGATCGCTTCCCATCGGCTCCCTGTCCCAGATGGGGACCATCCGCCTGGGAAAGAGATTTGAATATCGAATCCCCCTCATCAAAGACTTTGTGCCCCTTGCCAATTTGAATGATCTGGTCTTTGGCGGTTGGGACATTTTTCCGGAAAATGCCTATGATGCTGCAACGCAGGCCAAGGTTCTGAAACAGGAAGACCTTGAACCCGTGCGTCCCTTTCTGGAAGGGATCACGCCATGGCCGGCGGTTTTCAAACAGGAATTCGTCAAGAACCTGTCAGGTCCTCACGTGAAGCCCCAAACATCGCATCTGGAGCTTGTGGACGAACTCAAGGCCGACATAGACGCTTTCAAGCGGCAACACAATCTTTCCCGTTGTGTCATGATCTGGTGCGCCAGCACGGAGGCCTATCTCAAGCCCGGAGAGGTCCACGCCTCTTTGAGCAACTTTGAGACCGGGCTGCAGGAAAACAACCCAAAGATCTCGCCCAGCATGCTTTACGCCTATGCAGCTTTGACCAGCGGCGTCCCATACATAAACGGCGCTCCCAACCTGACTGTGGATATTCCCGCCCTGGCGGAACTGGCGGACCGGCTCCAAGTCCCCATTGTCGGCAAAGATTTCAAGACAGGCCAAACACTCATGAAGACCATCCTGGCCCCGGGACTCAAGGCGCGGATGCTGGGTCTCACAGGCTGGTATTCCACAAATATTCTCGGCAACCGGGACGGCATGGTGCTGGATGACCAGGATTCCTTCAAGACAAAGGAACAAAGCAAACTGTCCGCCCTTGAAACGATCCTGCAACCGGACCTTTACCCAAGACTGTATGGAGATTTTGCCCACAAGGTGGTTATCAGCTACTATCCGCCCCGAGGCGACGAAAAAGAGGGCTGGGACTGTATTGATATCTTCGGCTGGCTCGGCTATCCGATGCAAATCAAAGTGAATTTCCTTTGCCGTGACAGCATATTGGCAGCACCCATTGTTCTGGATTTGGTGCTTTTTATGGATCTAGCCCAGAGGGCGGCCATGACCGGCATTCAGGAGTGGCTCTCCTTCTACTTCAAAAGCCCGCAGTGCGCACCGAATCTCTATCCCGAGCACGATCTTTTTATTCAGTCCATGAAATTGAAAAACACCTTACGCTACCTCATGGGCGAGGAGCAAATCACCCATTTGGGGCTGGACTATTATTATCCCCTGTGAGGAACCGTTCACCTCTGAAAAAACGGCGTTTGCTTTGACTTGCCCACCGGCACCGCTGCTCTGTCAATGCCCCAGTGCTCCGTCCTGCGATCCCATTGGCCCCTTTTCCAATGGTTGAAGGTTTATCCGAGCCGGTGGAGCGCTTCTTGAGGGGGTATTTGCCCGGCAGACAGCCTACATCGCTTCTCAAATCCCCAGGCTTGAATGGCGCTGATAAGGAGGGGGCATCACCCGTGCTTTATCGTTTCAAATGCTTTCAAAGACGATAGGTGAATCGGCGTACTTGGTGTTGTAAAATACAAAATACAAAGGTAAGATGCACCATATTGATGCGTAACGGGAGGGCACGATATGAAGATCGTTATCGTGGGTGCGGGTGCCATTGGGCGTCTTTTCGGGGGCATGCTCGGCAGGAGTAACAATGAGGTCATTTTTCTCGATAATAACCCCGAAGTGGTCAGGGCTGTTAGCGAAAAAGGAATTCAATTCCTGAAGCTTGGAGAGATCAAAAGTGATATCTATCTCACTGTGGAGGCCAAAGCCACTACTGAAGGCCACTCCATAGACTCCTGTGACTTAACCATCCTTTCGGTTAAGGGATACACAACTGCCGCAGCCGTTCGAAACATAGCCCATCTGGTGCGCGATGAATCGCCCCTTCTCACGATTCAGACAGGTCTTGGAAATATCGAAACCATGGCCGAAATCGTCAATAAGGAAAATATCCTTGGAGGTGTCACATTTCATGGGGCAACCTCTCTCCATGAATCAAGGGTCTGGCACGCCGGATCAGGTAAGACGCTGATAGGTGAACTTCAGGGGGGCCGGACCGAGCGCCTGCAGCGGATAAAAGAGGCTTTTGACGCTTCGGGTATTCAGACCGAGATATCGGGCAATGTGGTGGGACATATCTGGGCCAAGGGCCTTGTTTATTCGGCAATAAATGCCTTAACAGCTATCCTCAGGCTGAGAAACGGTCAACTGGTTGAGAAGATGGAATCGATCGCTTTGGCCAAGCGCCTTATCGATGAGGGGAAACTGGTCGCCCTGGCCTATGCTGTTCAATTACCCCAGGAGGACCTTTACGACAAGCTTTTGGAAGTGTGTCGGAACACGGCTGAAAACCTCTCCCCCATGTTGCAGGACATTCTGAACGGCAAACCGACCGAGATCGAGACCTTGAGCGGGATGATCTATTCCATGGGAAAGCGAAAAAGCGTTTTGACACCCCTTCATCAGGCCATAACAGACATGATCCGATTACTTGAAAAATGGGGAAGCGCAAGAGATTTGTAATGAAAGTTTGTCTCCATCTCTAGGCGCCCTTTTCCTGCAGCTTCACCATCACCTCGTAACATTTGATGAGACGCTCGCCGACCAATCTGGCCAGCCGTTTGTAAAACAGCAGACCCTCGCTCGGATAACGCCTCAGAACTTCATCCAGCCCGTCCTTGTTGATTCTCAGCACGGTGCTGGGCTCCTCACAGCTTACAGAAGCCGAATAGATCTCCCTTCCGGCCAGGCTGGACCAGCCGACTGCCTCACCGGCTCTTACGGCGACGTGAGTCGTCTGTGTGGCACCAGCCACTTTCACATTGAGAGCTCCGTTTCGGAGAATGAAGAAGTTCTCCGCTGCATCACCCTCCTTGATGATCACGTCACCCGCGTTATAAGACTCTGCCTTCATGACCTTGGCAATCTGCTCCTCTATCTCGCCGCTCATGCCCTCAAAAAGATCGAACTCCTGAATAATCATGGTGCCCTCCTTTATCCGCCTAATACCTCTGAGTGCCATGACCTTTTCTTCTGGGGACAATGAAGCCGGGCACTGGACCTCGTTTACACCCAGACCCAGTCCCCGGCCATCTCTCTACCCTTTGAGGTCCTTCAACGCCTTGCGGACACCTGCGGCATAGTCAGGATGAACTTTCTCGAAATGCCCCAGTTGTCGTTCGATAATGTCTTTCGGCACGCCTTGCATTGCCTCGGCGAGGTTGGAGAACAGGCGAGCCTTCTGCCCATCGTCGAACAAATTGAACAGCGCCCGAGGCTGGCCGTAATCGTCATTTCCTTCGCGATGGTTGTAGCGGTCGGCATCGCCGGAAATCTTCAATGGCGGTTCAGCAAAATTCGGATCCTCGACGGGCCCCTTGAACGAGTTTGGCTCGTAATAGGCATCTGGGTTCGGAAAGTTCGGGAAGAACCGCATATGCCCGTCTTTGTGATAGTGATTCACCGGGCATTTCGGCGCATTGATGGGCAGGGCCTCGTAGTGGGTGCCGAGACGGTAACGGTGCGCGTCAGCGTAAGAGAAGACCCGCGCTTGCAGCATCTTGTCCGGTGAATAACTGATGCCGGGCACGATGTTGGATGGCGAAAAAGCAGCCAGCTCGACCTCGGCGAAGTAGTTCTCCGGATTGCGGTTCAGCTCCATGATGCCGGCATCCATAACCGGGTAGTCGCCATGAGGCCAGACCTTGGTCAGGTCGAAGGGGTTGTAAGGGGTCTTTTCGGCATCTTCCTCAGGCATGATCTGAACTTGAAACCGCCACTTGGGGAAGTCTCCCCGTTCGATGGCATTGTAAAGATCTTCCTGGGTTGACTCCCGGGTTCGACCCACGACTTCGGCTGCCTCGGCGTTTGTCCAGTGCTTGTGGCCCTGCATGGTCTTGAAGTGAAACTTCACCCAGAAGCGCTCATTCTTGGCGTTGATGAAGCTGTAGGTGTGGCTGCCGTAGCCGTTGATGTGGCGTACGCCTATTGGCAGGCCGCGATCCGAGAACAGGATCGTCACCTGGTGCAAGGATTCCGGAGACAGCGACCAGAAGTCCCACATCGCGGTGGCCGAGCGCATGTTGGTTCTCGGATGCCGCTTCTGGGTATGGATGAAGTCCGGGAACTTATAGGGGTCGCGGACAAAAAAGACGGGCGTGTTGTTGCCCACCATGTCCCAATTGCCTTCTTCGGTGTAAAACTTCAATGCGAAACCACGCACATCGCGCTCTGCGTCGGCAGCACCCAGTTCTCCGGCCACAGTCGAGAAACGTGCGATCATTTCGGTTTTCTTCCCAACTTCGGAAAAAATCTTGGCCTTGGTGTACTTAGTGATATCATGGGTGACGGTAAAGATGCCGTGCGCGCCCCATCCCTTCGCATGGACCACGCGCTCTGGAATACGCTCGCGGTTCTGGTGAGCCAGTTTCTCTAAGAGCTTGTAATCCTGCAAAAGAACCGGGCCGCGCGGGCCAGCGGTGAGTGAGTTTTGGTTGTCGGCAACAGGGGCCCCTGCCGATGTTGTCAATGTTTTCCTTTTTTCTGCCATTTCATTTCTCCTTTCCATGTCTTTAGGTATACGGTCAAAAATGATTTCCTTACCCCTCCTGGCAGTCAGGGCAAATCCCAAAAAAGTCGAGACGATGGCTGGTGATCCGAAAACCGGTTTCTGACACCAATTCCTGTGTCAGACCCTCCAAACTCTCCAGGTCGGGGTCGAAAATTTTCCTGCACTTCGTGCAGATCAGATGGGGGTGCGGATAGGGTTTTTTGCCGTCATATCGATTGCCACCCTCAGCAAAACCCAACTCCAGAACCTCCTTGAGTTCCTTCAGGAGAGTCACCGTCTTGTAGACGGTGGCCAGGCTCGTGGTGGGGAAATCCCTTTTCACTTGTTCATAGATGTCTTCAACGCTCGGGTGACCGTCGCTCAGCGCCAGGATTTTGAGGATGAGAATTCGCTGGGGCGTGATGCGGAAATGACGCTCCCTGAGCTTTTTTATCATATTTTCCAGGCGGGTTTGCTCTTTTGTCATACCGTGTCCAAGAACATCTATGATTAAAAGAAAATAATTATCAAGAAAGACTAATTAAAGGATTCCGAACTGTCAAACAAAAAAAGAAAAAAGATGGAAGTTTCCTTTGAATCTCCCCTTCAGACCTACGATGGGTAGTCAAAACTCTTCGGAGCTTTTCTCGGACAGGTATTTGTCAAGTTTCTCGGCCTTGGCAGTCAATAGGATTTGTGTATCCGTTTACGTTTGGGAAGGTTGAATGGCATACGGATTCAGTATTCACGAAGAAGCCTACAAGGATAGGAACTCTGGAAAAATTACGCTTTATTTGGGAACTCTGAACCCGTGCTTTTCTCCTCCGCACGATAGGCTTGTGCTGCTAATGGCAATTTTGCTACACTTCGCCCCGGAAAAAGCGAGTTCCGGCACCGTTTCACTTTACCTAGGCGAGTGACTCATGAACGGGGAAGACAGAGGGAAAGAGCGACCTCTTTACCGGATGTTCAACGCGGTGCCGCCCAAATACGACTTGGTCAACCGTGTCTTCACATGGGGGCTTGACGAGCGGTGGCGAAGGAAAACGGCCCGTATCTGCTTAGAAACCAGGCCTGAAAGGACGATGGACCTCTGCTGCGGCACAGGCGACCTGGCTGTCTGGCTAGGACGTTTCGCCGAACCATCCACACAGGTCTTGGGACTGGACTACGCTGCACCTATGCTGGAACGGGCGGTGGAAAAGGCCCGGCGTTTGGCTCTAGGTACTCCGTTGTCTTTCATCCAGGGCGATGTGGCGGACCTACCCTTCACAGACGGCTACTTCGACTGCATCGGTATCTCCTTTGCCTTCAGGAACCTGACGTATAAGAACCCAATGACCGGGCGCTATCTCGCAGAGGTGGTAAGGGTTCTGAAGCCAGGAGGTAAGTTCGTGATTGTGGAGTCCAGCCAGCCCCCGAACCGGCTGGTGCGCAACGTGTTTCACAGTTACACACGGTGGTTTGTTTTCGGGGCGGGCTACTGGATCACGAAGAACCGACCTGCATACAGGTACCTCTCCGAATCCATGCGGCGGTTTTACACGGCAGGGGAGTTGAGCGATCTGCTTGTAAGGAACGGGTTCAAGAAAGTGAGGGTCATCCGGATGCTGTTCGGGGCGGCGGCGATTCATACGGCTGTGAAATGAAATAAGCTTTAAGGGGCAGCCCTTTTCCTAAGAGTGAGGCTCTCTGTCATGCTGTAATGGGCTGTAACGGGTTAATGGAGCCAAGCGAAGTATTTGATACCGCAAGGAATACTGCCAAATCTGCCCTTTTTAATAGACCTATAATGCGTTTTTCGAAGGCAAAAAAGACCATATAGGCACTGAAAACGGCTATCCATGGGACATAAAATAGGAATAATCAAGAACTTATCTTGGCCCGACCCTAGGACAAATCAAGAACTTATCTTGGCCCGACCCTAGGACACTAGGACAAACTAGGACAATAGGACACTAGGACAATGTGCTCCTGCGCCTCTACGGCTCGCTGCAACCCTGGTTCGACAAAACTTGGAGGCCGGGTGAAATCGAGCTGGTCAAGTAAGCTCAGCTAACAACCGGTCCCACGCGACCGGCTACGCCGGCGCGAGAACCGGATCGTTGCAGATTACTCCAACGTATCTGCGAGAGCTGGGGAGCATCGAAGCCTGTGATAGCAACTCCCTGCCCGGTAAGCTGAGTTGCTACTGTGTTTCTTGAGTTGCCCCATCATCAAGCTTACGTTCGGTATTGTTGAACAAAACGGCGCTTCTGAAATTCAGGTTTTCGATAAGAAAGCAAAATTATGACCCGGCGGAGACTTAGAAATAGTAGCTCAACCAGAGGTAGGCACTTTTGGCTGGGGTAAAAAAATACGGGATTCCAGGAACCAAGATTCCCCCATATTCACTTCCCTTACCACCGTAGAAGATATTGGCTCCAAAGGTGAGCTCCAGGTTTTGAGTCACACTCCAGATGGCCCTCGGTTGAATGACACCGGAGGGATCCTGAAGATTGTTAATCACGGTGAAATAAACGTTGAAAAGGGGATGAAGCTCTATGGATACATATCCGGAGAGGTAAAACCTGCCCAGCGTGTATATCTCCCCTCGCTTGAGGCGCAAGAGGAGAGCAGGATCCGCCAGGGCCTCCAGATAATCATCGTCCCCGAGTCCCCCCGAGTCCGTTGTAATAGAATTCAAGAAGCCCATAGAAATTCCTGCCCCACCAGACCCACGAATAATCGAGATTGGTTACGAGTGAGAGAAAGCCGTCCCGCGTTGGATTGTCTTCAAGGAACGTCCATGTGGCATCGAACCGCCAGGCTGCACTCCCAAGATAGCCTCTGCTTCCGACACCCAGGACCGGCTCCCCATAGTCCCATACCGCCATGAGATCAAATTCGGTGGTGCCGAATGGGAAATGCAGTTTGCCTCCCAGAGTGCTCTGATCCCACGATACATCATCGGTCAGGGGATCCCTTCTGGGTACATAAACAAGTTGCAAGTCTTTTGAAAGACCCACGTTGACCTGTGCGGCCACCATATCGCTGCCGATTTTATAGTCCCGTTCTATATCCGTAGGCGGAAAGGGGTTGACAAGATCCATGGGGTTGAAAACGTAACCGTTACCCCACGTCAATGCCTGCCGGCCGAAGCTTAAAGAACCCCAGTCAGGGAGTAAGGCAAAATACAGCCTGTCCATCCGGTGATACCAGATAGAGTCCTCGTCTTCGTGAATCGTCTTGGTGAGGTCCATGAAGCTCGTATCATCTTGCAGCGGTCCCGTGAGGAAAAATCCTTTAAAGGGCTCAGGCAAGATATCCGCGAGTAATCGCTCTTTGCGCCGTCGCTCTCCCACAGCATAGATCGTTTCATAATGGGCTTCAAAATACGCCCGCTTGCCAAAGAAAAAATTGCTTTTCAGACGTCCTTCTGCAACACCCTCCTCATGGGTGCCGGTGCCGACGGCTTGATAGATGGAATCATCGTCCGGCCGCGAAACATACCCCCGCAGCTTGAGGTGGCCTCCCCAGTCCGTTTCTATTTTTTCGTGCCAGGACTCTGTCTCTGTTTTCGTCTTGGTTTTTGCCTGATGGATGGAATCCGATTCAGACCATGACCGGAGATGTGTTGAGAATAGAGTGATGGAGAGGACGGAGAGTAAAAACAGCGTCTTTTTGAGGTCATGGAGCATGGCTGACCGCCCTAGCGTTCCTTCACCTCATCATCCGCCACCTGGCCATCTCTGATGTGTACCAGTCTTCGGGCACAGTCCATGACCATGTGGTCGTGGGTTGAAAAGATAAAGGTTACTTTCTTCTTCTCATTCATGTCTCGCATCATTTCCAAAAGCCCCATTCCGTTCTTGGAGTCCAGGTTAGCGGTAGGTTCATCGGCCAACACAATAGACGGATCAGACACAATGGCCCGAGCAACCGCCACCCGCTGCTGCTGCCCTCCTGAGAGTTCAGCAGGCCTTCGGCTGTATTTGCCCTCCAAGCCCACGTCATCCAAGATGGTTTCGGCCCTTTCCCGCCTCTCCTTCGTTGGAACGCCTTGAAGGAGCATGACAAATTCAACATTTTCAAGAGCGGACAAGACCGGTATCAGGTTGTAAGCCTGAAAGACAAAACCCACCTTGTGCAGACGCAAACTGGCTAACTCTGACTGGCTCATTTCATCCAGAGCGTTCCCATCCACCTGCACCTTGCCCGAATCGGCTCTGTCCAACCCCCCAATGATGTTGAGCATGGTGGTCTTACCCGAACCCGACGGACCGGCCAGGGCCACAAACCCACCCTTTTCAATGGAGAGATTGACACCGTTCAAGGCGTGAACCTCGACCCTTCCTTGGTGGTACGTCTTCTTCACATCCCGGCATTCGACAATATTCATTTCCCTCTCCTAGGAGGCTGTCGGAAAACCCGCATCTGCGGCGTTCCGCTCATCCCCCGCCCTGTTAAATTCTGGCTGCGCGAGACGGCGAAGCCGATTTAACAGGGCAAGTCACTGCAACGTACTTTTGTGTACGCCTCATTCCTGAGGATTTCGCGCGCCTTGCATCTGCGCATTTTCCAACAGCCTCTAAAGCTCAAGTATTCCGACAGGCTCCTAGGTATTGGGTACTGGGTCAATTGCCCAATTCCTCAATCCCTAAATCCCCCAATTCCTGAATTCCCCAACTTCACTTCAAAACAGAAAAAATGATCACGAAAGCACCCTTCGACCCTGCTCAGGGCTGGCGAAAGGTCAAAAGCACGAAAAAGAAAGTGTAATTATTTCATGTTTTCCCGTTTTCGTGTTTTCGTGTTAAGTTCTTCTAATCCTGTTCATCCTGCCTCATCTAACTCTGCGGCTCCGTGTGCTCTGCGAGAGACATATCTTATCCTGAAAATCTGCGTTCATCCGCGTCCCCTCAATCCCCCAATTCCTAAGTTCCTCAATCCCTGAATTCCGCAATCTCCCCCTATGTGTAAGCCAGGGCCTCCACAGGCGTGAATCGAGCGGCTTTGATAGCCGGATAAGCGCTGACCAAAAGCCCCAGGACGAATACGACGACGTTGGCCGTAAGAATATCCTTGATTTGGATCGCGGGGTAGATCACCCGGGACATGCCCACATATTCCAGTCCGGCAGCCAGCGCGGAAAGATCGATCCCGCTTCCGGAAAGGGCGAAGACCGTCAGGAGGCCCAGACCGTTCCCAATGCACATGCCCAGGATCAGAAGATAAAAGCTTTCCGTCAAAACCTCTCTGACGATCCACCACGGCTTCATCCCTAAAGCCTTGAAAAGGCCGAACTCCCGAATGCGTTCAAACACCGCCATCAATGTGGTGTTCACGATTCCGAAGCCCATGGCGATAAAAATGACCAAAAACCACAAGAAAATGAACCAGTCGTACATCTCTAAGATGGCGGTTGACATGGGCAGAAGCTCCCGCCAGGTATGAACTTCATACGTTCCTGAATCCAATGCACCCTGCACCATGTGAGCAACGGGCTCTGCGTTCCGATAATCGGGCAGGATAATGGAAATTTCGGATATGCCTTCCTTCAGCTTCAGCATCTTTTGGGCTTCGGACAGGCTGATGAAGGCGAACTCTTCTTCGGTTGCCTGCATCTCCGCCCTGAAGATCCCCACAATGCGGAAAGCGTGGGAGGCGATCTCCTGGTTGGTGTCCTGTGACATGAGAACCAACTTGCGACCCAGTTTTGTCTCAAACTTATCGGCCAGTGCCCTGCCCACAACGATCCCGTTTTTTTCATCAGGTTCCAAGGATCGCCCTTCTGTGACGGCCTCTCCGATGAAGGAAATCTTGGCTTCTTCCCGGGGCTCAATGCCCACCATGGTGATACCGCTGGAGTGCCGGGCGTTGCTGGCAATGGCGTTTACTCTCACTCTCGAAGCCCACAAGGCGTCTGGGGGCAAGGTTTGTTCTAAGGTTTTCTCCACCTCTTCCGGATGGGTCATGCGGTTTTCGATGACCGGATCATTCCGGTAACCTGTGTAATGCACCTGGATATGACCGGTAAGCGTTGAAATGCCGTTTCGAACCATCTGGTTTGCAGTGCCTCGCATCAGCGCGCCCAACGAAATCATGCTCCATATCCCGATCACAACGGCAGTCAAAATAACCAAGGTTCTCCTGCGGTTCCGCCAAATGTTTCGCCATCCCAATTGGAAATACACCACGTGATCCCTTCTATTCTAAACGCTGAAAATATGCGTCTATCAGCGTTCCGTCCATCCTTCAATTCCCCAATTCCTCAATCTCTCAATTTACCAACCTTCAATCGACGATCGTCAATCGTCAAAGGCCAAGTTCCCCAATTCCTCAATTCCTGAATTCCTAAATCCCTCAATCCCTGAATTGATTTTCACACAGCCGCCATCGCTTCCACCGGCTTAAACCGCCGCACCTTCAAAGCCGGATAGAGGGCCGTTAAGATAGTAATGGCCAGCACAATGCCCGCACCGATGGAAGCAGAAAGCACCGAGAGCCGAGGATACATCCGCTCCGGCAGACCGAACTGTCTCAGCAATTCCGATGCACCGGAAATGACAATACCATGCATTTGAAAGTACCAGGTCACAAGACTCCCGGTGATAATGCCGAAGACAATCCCCACCAAAGTCATGGTTGTGGATTCTACAAGGAGTATTTTGGACAACCGCCCAGGAGTCGTGCCTATGGCCATGAGAACCCCGAATTCCCTGGTCCTTTCAAAGATGGCCATCAGAAAGGTGTTCAAAATGCTGAAGGCCACCACAATGATCAAAATGATGTACATAATGAAACCGCTCGCCAGATCGAGTCGAATGGCCTGAATCAGGCCGGGCATCAATTCCAGCCAGTCCAAGACAACGAGAGGTCTTTTTCCGCCCAGATTCTTTATCCCCTCAGCCACGCGCTGTTTTGCGTTCGGGACTGAATCCAGGGAATCGCAAATGGCCACGACTTCGTGAACCGCCCCCCGCATGGCGTAAACCTCTTGAAAGGTCTCGAGGGGAATGTGCACCGACGAACGGTCAAAGGCATCCTGGCCCGAACTGAAAATGCCTTTGACTTTGAGCACCGTGGCCGCTATGGACCCGTCTCGCCCCTGGCCGAGGACAACAAACTCATCGCCAAGGGTGATCTTGAGATTTCTGGCCAAAAGCCTTCCCACCAGTGCTTGTTGGCCGTCTTCGTCAGAGAGATAATCCCCTTCCCGAACGAGTTGTTTAAGGGTCGATACTTTGGCTTCTCTGGAGGGGTAAAGGCCGATTACCATGGAACCGTAGGTGCGAGACTTGGAGGAGACCAGAGAGAATGCGTTGCTTCTAAAGGTGTACGCCACCACCTCGGATATTCCATCCAGCACAGCACCAACGGCTGCGGGATCGGGAACAACCAAATGCATGCTCTTCTTGTCCTCGTATCCTGCGGCTTGGACCTGGAGGTGGCCCGTGTGTGTTTTCACCGCGGAATTGATCATCGTGCCATAAGATCCGAACTGCCAGGACAGCATGAAGACCAGAAGCACTGTGGCGAAGGCAATGGCAGACATGGTCAAGATGGATCGCCTGGGGTTCCGCCAAATATTCCGCCAGGCCATTTTGATGTCTATAAGCACGACCTCTTAACCTCCGCTACCTCCTGGGCGTTCTCAGCGACGAGAGGGTAAACATATTGCCAGGCAACGCCACATCGAAAACGATCTCTTTGTAATCCAACAGGGTGTACTCATCATCGACATCTGCCTTTTGAATCTTCCACACTTTGGGAAAGGGCTTCCCCCCGAGCATCTGAATGCTGTGGGTGGTCAAAATCTTCACCGGCTCCAGATCCTCGTCAAAAAACTCCTGCTCCAGAAAAATGGCGTCTTCCCGAATCTTGAGCCTTTGCATACCCCATATGACCGGTGCCGCTGGTTTCGGCATGGACTTGATCACATAGACCTTTACGCCATCGTGGATTTCAGTGCCGATTGTTGTGTGGACATAGTCTTTGAGCAGGCTATCGCTTTTGGCCAAATCATTGTTGGAAAAATCCGAACCCATCCATCCCTGGGACATCATGGAGGGCGGGACCTTAATGACCCGGTTGACCTTGGGATTATACATCCACATCTCCCGACCTTTCTTCAGGGTCCCATTGCCGTCGTCTTTTGGCGGAGCAATGATTCGGACAAGGCTTTCATCCTGCCCTTTGGTCCACGCCTTGAGGGTCATGATTCGTTCCCAATCCGGGCGATGAATCGTCATGTCCACCAGAGACATGGAGGTTTTGCCCCGCATATAATTGAAACCGGCCTCAACCAGGGCCTGGGCGTCCTCGGCGCAAGCATGGGCGTTGAAAAAAGCATAGACCCAGAGTGCCGCAGAAATAAACGCGATGAATCTGCTCATCATATGCCCCTCCTTTCCCATCTCTCTTACGTTGCGCAGAATCTTGCTTACTCCGAGGGTGTCATACCTTTCAGCACGATGTTCAAGAATTCCCCGGCCGTGGTTCGTGAATCAAAGCCGGCGTCGAACCAGGCTTGCAAAAGCAGGGCATCCCATGTTCCCACAAGAGAGGCGGCCACGGAAGCCACGTCTACATCGGCCCGGAATTCTCCCCGCTCCATGCCCTCCCGGATCAGTGCGCCCACAATGCGGCGGAAATCGCTGTACGCGTCTCGAAAAGCTTCTTTAAACCTCTCCCGCATCTGGGAGGAAGCCGACGCGGACCAGAACTCCATGACCAAAGAAAAAAAATCCGCCTGATCGATCCACAAGGCCATAAGTGAGTCACTCAGAGCCCTCAAGCGTTGTGATGCCGATCCACCGAGAGCACTGATACCCACTTTCGCTTGTGTGCCTGATTGCACTCGTAGAGCGTTCCTTTACCAATACCTGCCTCAGCGGCAATCTCTGCCATGACCGTGCCGAAAAACCCCCTCCTTGCAAATACTCTGGCAGCAGCTTCTGTGATGTGGGATTTCTTCTCTCTTTTGTGTGCTTCTCTGTCTGCCAAATTGAATGCGCCCCCTTCGACTCGCCAGTCGAAACTATAACTTCTTCAGAATAATATGTTAATATTGTTATTTTATTAAATGACCGACCAGTCAGTCAAAACATATCAGGCCCATTTTCCCCTGTCAAGGAAAAAGGAGGGCCAACTTTTCTGCATATTCCTACAAAAACCCGGCCTGAAGCCCCGAAATTCCAACGCCGTGAAAATAGGGTGATTTTCTACTGAAAATACATTGTAGACCCCATTTACCAGACGAATTCCACCAATTATGAATTACCCTGCGAATTTGTTTGGAAGACGATTCAGATTGCTGGGCATGAGACAAAAAAGGAGGGCACTATGGAGTCAACAAATAACATTTTTTGTGACCACATACGGTATCAAGATTATCGGCGCCATTATCATTCTCATCATCGGTCGAATTGCCGCAGGTATTGGCCGCAAAATGGTCGGCCGACTTTTGGAAAAAGCAAAGACGGACCCTGCCATCATTTCATTTCTTCGCAGTTTCACCTATATTCTCATTCTGACCTTCGCGGTCCTGGCAGCTTTGGCCAAGTTCGGCATTCAGACCGCTTCATTTGTGGCGATTCTGGGTGCAGCAGGTTTTGCCATTGGTTTTGCCTTGCAAGGGTCTCTGGCCAATTTTGCCGCCGGCGTATTGATTCTTGTTCTGAGACCATTCAAGGTGGGAGACTACATTGTGGGCGCCGGAGAGGCAGGCACAGTGAAACAAGTCGGTCTCTTTACCACCGAACTGGCAACACCGGACAACATCAAAATCATGGTGCCCAACGGCAAGCTTTTTGGAGATGTGATCAAGAACGTCTCTGCCTATGATACGAGACGCGTTGATCTCGTTGTGGGGATCGGGTACAGCTCCGACATCCAGAAAGCCTATGATGTCATCGACGGTTTGATTAAAGAAGACAGCCGTGTACTTTCCGACCCCGCGCCTCAAATCGCTGTTTCAGAGCTGGCGGATTCCAGTGTCAATTTCGTGGTTCGCCCCTGGGTAACCAGCGCGGACTACTGGTCCGTAAAATTCGATATGACCCGGAAGATCAAGGAAGCCTTTGATGCCAACGGCATCGAAATTCCCTTCCCGCAGCCATCGAAATTCCCTTCCCGCAGCGGGTGGTGCACACGGTTTCCGCGACCCAATAGTTTTCGAAGCCCTCCTGGCTTTTGTCATTTCTCCCCCGCGAAAGGCGGGGGAGAAATCCAATACCCACCCTGATGCCCTTCACCCCTCTTCCGATGGTCAGCCCCTGCACCCAAGATGGAATACCCGCGCGCTCCCTGCTCAGAGGCAGGGACAGGGAGGCCTATGTGACGAGAACGTCGAAGATCTAAAATAGATCCATTGTCAAATGCTCTTCTGGGTCTTCCGGCAAATGAGTGCCTGTGATCTAATAAGCATGCCGTTCATCACAGGAAGGGGCCATG
>SMTZ1_10002275_pt1 | contig 19949 bp, 17 predicted proteins | sample DeeMarSWOR136_30_FD_25667 | JGI IMG/M metagenome (IMG submission 25667) | reverse complement strand
AACGCGGAACGGGCCTAACCTGCCATGGTCTAAGTCAGCACATATACAGCCCAGAGGCAAAAGGTCATCAGTCTTGTTAAAACAAGCCTTAAATAGGTCCAGGTCTAAAACATTTACCCAGAACGGCCCGTACTTAAGACCGTCAATGTCACCGCGGCACTGTCTGGCATAGCACCAGCAGTCGGGCCTGCCCCAGGCTACCCAGTCTGAATATTCCGGAGCGCTGGTCGATAAGCAATCGTTAGTGTCCGTTACCTCTGTAATGTTGGCGTTGTTATCAGGCCGAACATCCGAAGCAAACGCCCGTGTCTGATTTGGCTCCGACGCCGAGTCAGATTTGATAGCGGTCTCGTTTGCCTCATCAACTAAGGCAGCCGTAATATATACATCAGCCAATGCCGGAATGGTCGTGCACACCATGGTTAACAAAAGAATCGATACTGCCAACAGGTTTTTTAGGTTTGTTGCTCTCGTTTTACTACCTCCAAAATAATTAATAAGCTGAAGAACTCATAAATTTAATCCATTGAAGAATATGGTGTTACCCAGAAGTTGTAAGGCCCGGTGTAAACGCGGAACGGGCCTAACCTGCCATGGTCTAAGTCAGCACATATACAGCCCAGAGGCAAAAGGTCATCAGTCTTGTTAAAACAAGCCTTAAATTGATCCAGGTTTAAAACATTTACCCAGAACGGCCCGTACTTAAGACCGTCAATGTCGCCGCGGCATTGTCTGGCATAGCACCAGCAGTCGGGCTTGCCCCAGGCTACCCAGTCGGAATATTCCAGGGCGCTGGTCGACAGGCAGTCGTTAGTGTCCGTTACCTCTGTAATATTGGCGTTGTTGTCAGGCCGGACATCCAAAGCAAACGCCTGGGCAAGATTTGGCTCCGACGTTGAATCAGGTTTGGTAGCGTCCTTGTTTTCCTCACCAACTAAGGCGGCCGTAATATGTACATTAGCCAGGGCCGGGAAAGTTGTGCACACCATGGTTAATAAAAGAACCGATACTGCCAACAGGCATTTTAGATTTGTCGCCTGCATTTTAATTTCCTCCAAAATAATTAATAAGCTGAAGAACTCATAAATTCAATCCCTGAAAACTATGGCGTTACCCAGAAGTTGTAATGCGTCTTGTCACATTCCGGCACTTGTGATTCAGGCTTGTTGAAATAGGTCTTGAAGATGTCGAGATCCAAAACCTTAACACGGAACGGACCGTACTTATTATGGTCAAGGTCGGCACATATACCCCACGGCGGCAACGCGACATCGATCTTGTTGAAGGCGTCCTTAAAGAGGTCCAGGTCTATAACCTGTACCCAGAACGGCCCGTGCTTAAGACCGTTAATGTCGCCGCGGCACTGTCTGGCATAGCACCAGCAATCGGGCTTGCCCCAGGCCAGCCAATCATTATAAGCCGGGTGCGTCGCCTTCATACATTCGTTAGTGTCCGTTACCTCTGTAATATTGTGGTTGTTATCAGGGCGGACATCCGAAGCGAGCGGTCGTGTCTGATTTGGCTCCGACGCCGAGTCAGATTTGATAGCGGTCTCGTTTGCCTCATCAACTAAGGCAGCCGTAATATATACATCAGCCAGCGCCGGAAAAGTTGTAAACACCGTGGTTAACAAAAGAACCGATACTGCCAACAGGTTTTTTAGATTTGTCGCTCGCATTTTACTACCTCCAAAAATATATTATAGGACTTTATATAATCCTACCAAGTTGTGGGGCTTTTGTACAGAATTTTTTGGTTTTGGACCTGAATTAATTCAGGAATAGTCGAAAAGACAGCTTTTATGGTCTATTTTTCAAAAGAACCGCATAAAAGTTTTCTCTATATACCGGAAGTTTAGTATTCCCATCCTGTTATCGCTGCGCGCGGTCTGCGCAGCAATGGATAAATTAGAGTGTTCCTCATCTGCACGGCCGGGAAACAAAAGCCCTGAAAATAGAGAGAGGTTATGAAATTAATCTGCAAAAATAATTATTTTTGAAAAGCTTGCATTTTAGAAATCAGCTTGATATTTTATCGGGGATGGGGCCCGGCGGTGTAGCCGGGCGGTAATAAACAGGGAATCTAAAATGAAATTTTTTTAAGGAGTAAAAAAATGTCAATTAGAGGATTCTCGAGTGTGGTTGTCATAGCCTGTCTGATGTTGACTGTTTGGGGCTGCAGCAGACCGAACATTGTAGGTACTGATGCTGCTGTTTATTCAAGAGGCGCACTTTATGCTGTTTCCGGCAAGGACCTGAACAGCGTTTACGCGGCGACCGTGAAGGCCCTTGAGCAATTGGAGATAGAGGTTACCGAAAAAGAGAAAGACGTTTTCTATGCCAAGGTTGTCGGTAAAATCGCTGATGGTATGAACGTTGTAGTCCGGTTGGAACCTGGGGATAACAATGTTACCGAACTTAGCATTAAAGCAAGCACATTAGGTAACGAAGACAGGTCACGGGTTATTTACAAGAAGATACAGGAAATCCTTGGAACCGGTGCGGGCGGCAAATAGCAGAATTGGCCGGCATAGAGTACAAAATCTAAGAGTATAAACGGCCGGGGCGATTGCTTTTTTAGTGTGGATTGGGTCGTCGGAGTCTTCGGCAGGGTGGGACGAATGCGAATTCGGGGCATGGAAGGTCCTGTCTTGCGGGCTCTATGATATATTCTGTGGGCTGGCTAAGAGTTTTTCATGTGCAGCTTCGTATCCCTTTTTATAACCTACGGCCCATCCTTTCTTGTAGCCTTCACGCCACGCCTTTTCGTAGCCTTCTTTGTATCCGTCCCTGTGTCCCTTTCCATAACCTGCATTAGCTCCTTGCAGATAGCCTTTTTCGTAGGCCCTTTCGCAGTCTTCTTCGGACACCATTTTTCTTTTCCTTTCAGGAAAATGTTAATAGCCATAGGGCAGGAATATTGCCGAAATCACCGCAAATACCTAAAGTGTTAGAATCTAATACCCTATTATTTGTCCAATCCTTTGGAAATGATTAATAACAAAATAATTCTACCCCCTTTCTTCTACAAATCAAGAAAAAAATATGGGCCATTTTAGTGTCTTTTGATGGTTTCTCAGCATTGCTTTGCCTGGCGCGAGTGCCAAAAATCCAGCAGGTTATACAGCTCAACGGGTATCATTGAGGCATTTGGTGCTGTTTAGCGACGGCCTTTCCAGCGGTCGATTGCCCTTTTACCGGGCGGGCGGGGCTTGAAGAAATCGCTCTCTGTCAGTTTGCATTCCCTTATAATTCGGCGGCAGTATTCGAGATTACCAAGGTCTTTGCCTCCGTTGTTCGTGCCCGGGGCAAATTTTGCTCCGGCCTTCTTTGCCAGCTTTATGAACCTGGCGCCGGGGATTTTAAAGCGGGCATTAATCTCTATGGCGACATCGTTTCTAACGGCTGCTTCGATTATCTTCATCATACGCTGCTCGGTCCATAAATTATCGTATCTGTCGGCAATTTTCGCGGGCAGGTAAGTGGGATTAACGTAGATGTCGATGGGTTCGTTATTAAGGATGCCGACAGTCTTTCGTACGAGCATATCCATAAACTGCTGCTCATCGTCGATGTTTACTTCGTTCTTTATCCAGAGGCGGGTTCTTCTGCCCTTGTCATCGGTGAAGGTCATGGCATCGGTGAAGACGTAATCGAATTTTGCAATCCATTCGGGGGAAAACATTCCCAGCCACTCACGCCCTTCGGCCTGCATGGCTTTGTATACAGGTTTGCCTTGGAGCTTTTCAAGAAAGTCCTTCAGTCCTTCGTCATTGGTGACATTAAAGCCGAGGCCGCAATTCTGAGCGATGCCGAACTTGACATCTCTTTCCCTGGACATCTTTATTGCTTCTTCGAGTGTCAATCCGCCTTTCAGGTGGACGTGATAATCCGCAAGGGGGAAATCTATGACGGGAAGGGGTTTTACCCGGATGTTCTTATAATAAACAGTGCTGCCGGGGTCATGTCCCTGGAAGGCAAAGGTTCCGCTCGACAGGACTCGTTTTGGAAAATTCGAGGGTGGCCGGGGTGGGTCAGGCTCGGTGAAGTCAACGACTGTCTTATCATTTATTTTTACGGTGACATGCCTGCCTTTGACGATTATGTGCTCTGTGAACCACACATCATCACCTACGGTTTTTTCAGTGACATCGTTTATCATATAGAGACTGCCGGTCTTTCTCGGGTCTCTATCATAGGAATTATTTACCTGGACCTCAAAGCCCTTGTCGGGCCAGCCGGTCTGCTGGAAGTCGGTGTGGAAGTAGATGCCTCCGTTTGCGCCGGGCTTGGTCATGACATCGACCTTTAGCTCGAAGTCGGTAAAGATTGCATTTTCAACGGGCCCGACATAGAAAAGATGGCTTCGTGGCCCATTGGCGACAATGGCACCGTCGCGTATGGTGAAGCTGGCAGTGTTTTCACTTGCCTTCCAGCCGTTGAGCGTGCCGTCGAAAAGCGAGACCCAGCCCTGGTCAGCCTCTTCTCCAAAAGCCTCACTACCTGTAGTAAAAAGTGTTAGCACGCACAGAAGAATTACACTATTTTTCATTTCAATTCCTTTCCGGTATTTTTGTATCCAGTACTAAAAAATCGATACTGTCTCATAGTTTCAAGAAGGCTAATCAAGCGGAGGTATAACTTTGTTTTTTATTTCCTCCATATAGTAATGGTAGGATTATAACATATCTAAAGGTTGAGCGATACAGCAAAAATGGGCCGTCCAGATGAGAAAAAACGAAAGATGAGCATCAGGAATAGAGACGACATTATTCGACATTAACCGGTGCTTTTTGTAGAATACTCATTATGGACAAGGACCTGAAAAACAAGACTCTTTATGAGCTCGAGGTTATCGTCGAAAATTTTGGCCAAAAAAAGTATCTGGCCAAATACATTTTCACGTTTATCCAGGTCAAGGACGCCCGGGAGATTTCAGACATAACACCCTTAAGCAAAAGCTTTCGGGCCCACCTTGCCGGGCAGGACTATTATATTTCCCATCTGAACACCGTTCGTACATTTAGCGATCCTGATGGGACTATTAAATATCTTTTTGAGCTGGCCGACGGGCATCGGATCGAAACGGTCCTCCTGCCCGACGGGAAACGCAAAACATTGTGTGTTTCAACACAGGCAGGCTGTTCGATGAACTGTACATTTTGTGCGACGGCAAAGCTGGGCTTCCAAAGGAACCTTACTGCTGCCGAAATCGTCGACCAAATAAATGTCATCCAGAAAGACAGGGAGAAAATCAATAATGTTGTTTACATGGGGATGGGAGAACCGCTGCAAAACTACAGCGCCGTTATAAAATCGGTACGTATACTCAATCATCCGCAGGGCAAACATATCGGCCTGCGGCATTTGACAATCAGCACCTGCGGAATCGCCGACGGTATCAGGAAATTGGCTGATGAAGACATTCACCCGCGATTAGCCATATCGCTTAACGCGCCGACCGACGCACTGCGCTCGAAGATCATGCCCATCAACAAAAAATATCCCATTCCGGCATTAATGGAGGCGGTGAAATATTACCAGCGAAAAACACAACAACGTATAACATTCGAATATGTGCTGATAAAGAGTTTCAACGATTCTGCTCTGCACGCCCAAATGCTTTCGAAACTGGCACATAAGGCCAAATGTAATATAAACCTTATCGAGTATAATCCATACGGGCCTGGCCAATTTGAGGCAAGCAGCAAGGAAACCATAAAACGGTTTGTCCAAATACTCAAGGATGAAGAGATCGAAACAACGATTCGCTACAAAAAGGGGCGTAAAATAAAGGCTGCCTGCGGGCAACTGGGTGTCGATATGCTGCGAAAACCTTAGAAAATACCACACAGGCAACGTACTTCTCTGTGCAAATTTACCCGGCCACAAAAAATTTCAGACCGGTCAACCTGTCCGGTTTCGCAGTGTAAATGAAAAAACCGACATTGGTGATTGTATGTGAGTAAAATTGCTCTGAGAGCAATTTCAGGAGATTCTCCGAGCTTGTGGTTTATAGTTTCTTAAGGCTTTTGATTCCCCACTTATTTTCTCTGTTACAAACATTTGAGATTTGCTTTTTCAAGGGAAATTTGATACATTTGTTAAGGATTGAGGCCCTGCTGGGGTGATGTTTATATGGGTACAAAAGTAATATTTATGTTGTCTGTTCTTTTAGGTGGTTTTTGTTGTCTGGAATCTGCCTCCACGGAAGTGTTCCAGGTAATGGCAACCGTGGAAACAGAACCGGTTTCTCATGAAGGCGACAGTGCCGATGACGCAAGGGTCTGGGTCCATCCGACAGAACCGAACCAGAGCGTTATCATTGGAACGGACAAACATGATACGGATGGTGGGCTGGCTGTGTATGATCTTGCGGGCGGACTGATATTTTTCGCCAAAGACGGCAAGATGAACAACGTTGATGTACGATACAATTTTCCGATGGGAAATATGAAAGTTGACATTATTGCTGTTAGCAACCGTACCAACGACAGCATTGCTGTTTACACAATAAATCCGAGTTCAAGGAGACTGACGAATATTGCCGCCCGAATCATTTCAGTCGGTGTTGACGGAATCTACGGCCAATGTCTATATCACAGTTTGCGGACAGGCAAGTATTATGCTTTCGTCAATGACAAGAAGGGCAAAGTGGAACAATGGGAACTGTTCGATAATCAAAACTGCAAAGTTGATGCTGTCCGGGTAAGATCGTTCGATGTCGACACGCAGACCGAAGGAATGGTCGCAGACGACCAGTTGGGTTATCTATATGTTGGCGAGGAGGATGTGGGTATCTGGAAGTATGGTGCTGAGCCAAACGACCCTGTGGACACTGCTAATCGAATCCTGGTGGACAGTACGAATACCGATGCCGGCGGTCATCTGGTCGCCGATGTGGAAGGGCTCACGATATATTATGCGCGAAGTGGGGGTGGATATCTCATCGCTTCGAGTCAGGGTGAGGACAATCCCACTCATACTTTAGCCCATACTTTTGCCGTGTATCGCCGCGACGAGAACAATGAGTATGTGATGAGCTTCAGGATCGCCGAGAATACGGCTCTGGGTATTGATGACGTAAGCAATACCGATGGAATTGGTGTTATCGGTGCTTGTTTGGGCTCCGCTTTTCCGAAGGGGTTATTTGTCACACAGGACGGTTCCAATTCCGGGGGGAATCAGAATTTCAAGCTTGTACCATGGGAGACAATTGCCGCGTCCATAACACCGAATCTTTTAATCGATACCGAATGGAATCCCCGTCGGATCTCCATTATAGAGGACTTGATATGGGATGGAATCATTGATATTGATGATATCTCAGCATTTTTAGATCGGTGGCTGGTGAAAACTCGATTGAGTGACACAAACTATGATCATACAGTTGACTTTTATGACCTGCACGCAATATGTTCAGAGTGGTTAAGAACCGGGCTCAGTTTACAGGGGGATTTCAACGGAGACAAGTCGGTTGATTTTCGAGATTTTTCAATCCTTGGCAGTGAATGGCGCCAAAACCGTTTTTATTTGCTTTCCGATTTCAACAAAGATGGCCGGGTGAATTTTCGGGATTTTGCGAAACTGGCAGGCAAGTGGCTTTGGCACGCGAGTTAGTACAGGATGATACGAGCGTCTTGTAATAAAAAACAACATCCAGTGTTGAGAGGGGGGATTGAGGCTGAGTTGGTAAAACGTAAATGTTCGGATATTTGACTTAACCAGGTCTGTGGTCTTTAATTCCAATCAGGGTATCTTGGGTCATGTGATGGCGAAACTTTTAATTGCCGACAGTTGCTATAGGATTATAATGCAGAAGTCTTGTTATCAACTTGTCAGTGCTTAAGCGCGGCGGATTGATTATTTTAGGTTGACGTTGTAAAGGACACTAACATTTTTTACGGGAGGTTACGTAATGGCCAAAGGAAACGCTTTATTTTATATGATTTTGTTGCTTTTATCGGTGGTGTCAGCAGGCTGTGGGCCGTCGGCGTTTCGAATAGAACTCGTGCCCGTACATCAGCAGCTTGAAGAGACGGTAATACAGCGGGATAAAGGTATATTTATCCCTGATAAGATAGCTGTCGTTGATGTTGACGGTTTGCTTATGAACAAACGCAAGCGCGGATTTATGCGACGGGGAGATAATACTGTGAGTCTGTTCGTGGAGAAGCTGGACAAGGCGGCGGCGGATAGACATGTCAAGGCGGTTGTGCTTCGTCTAAATTCACCCGGCGGGACGGTTGCGGCGAGCGATGTTATGTATCATAGTCTGCGGGAGTTTAAGCGAAAGACCGGGAAGCCGGTGATAGCCTGCATACTTGGTGTGGGCTGTAGCGGAGCATATTACCTTGCTTGCGGCAGCGATGGGATTATAGCTCAGCCGGGCGGTGTGACAGGAAGTATCGGGACCATAATTAAGACGTTTAGCTTTGCGGGAACGATGGAGAAGATCGGAGTTAAAGCAGTGGCCATCAAGAGTGGGGACTTGAAAGATTTAGGATCACCGCTGCACGATTTGCGTGAAGAAGAGCAGAGGGTACTGGAAGGAATTATTAATCATTTTTATGAACAATTCCTGACGGTGGTACTGGAAGGTCGAAAAGAAATCGGAGAACAAAAACTGCGGCCTCTGGCGGATGGACGGGTGTTTACGGCCAAAGAGGCCATGCAGGAAAACCTGATAGACAGGATTGGTTATCCGGAAGATGGGATTGAATGGGCCAAAGAGATTGCAGGTGTGAAGAAGGCACGCGTAGTTATATACCACCGGCCGTTAGGCTATAAGGCAAATGTGTATGGTTCGTCAATGAGTGCTGAAGGAGTCGGTGCTTTGGTAAATGTGGAACTGCCCGACTGGTTGACTTCGGATGGCGCGCAGTTTTTGTATCTTTGGCAGCCGTTTATCGAATGAGAAATTGCCTTTTGGAAACGGATTGCCTGCGGTAGCCGATAAGTTTGTGAACAGCAAATTCGAGCCGGGTCAGGACCGACTGTAGATATTGTACCCTTGCAAAAGTGTTCCACAGCAGCTATACTGATATTCCCTGAATAATTGTTGTCTCTCCATAATTACAAACAGTAAGAGGAGGATACAAACTATGAGAGTTTCTATTGAGCTTAGGGCTGTCATCCAAGCTGCCGTACTTTCGGCGTTGTTTTTTACCGGTCGGATCGCTATTGCTCAGGGCAGGCGTTCCGATTATGAGCGAGCCAACAATCTACGAAAAAACACGGCCAATAAAGTATTTAAGCAGCGTGTCGTTCCACACTGGTTTGCGGAGAATAATCGGTTTTGGTATCGCAACGACTTGGCTGATGAGACAAGAGAATTTATTCTGATGAATGCAGAAACCGGCAGGCGTCGACGGGCTTTTGACCATGAGCGTTTTGCTGCTGCGTTTGCCAAGGCCGCCGGTGAAGAAATACAGGCCAACAAACTTCCAATCGACAAGCTGAAGTTCAATGACTCCTGTACGAAGCTTATGTTCATGAGTCAAGACAAAGAGTGGAAATGTGATTTATGCAGCTATGAAGTTCAGGAGATATCGAAAGAGGAGCAGACAACTTCATCACTTTCGCCTGAAGCCGAACTACGTCCAAGCATTCAGTCTTCTAATGAGACCTCGATAACGTTTATCAACCGTACGAAGGATGCTGTGGATTTATATTGGATCGACTATGAGGGAGAGAGACGTCAATACGCGAAAATCGAGGTCAATGGGCAGCACCAGCAACACACTTATACGGGACATGTTTGGCTGGTAACGGACAATACCGGAAAAACCTTGGCTGTATTTGTCGCCACCGAAGATGCCGGGGATGCTGTTATAGACGGGGGCGATATATACAAAACTGACGTCGAAGATAAGCCTAAACCACGGAGACGACGTGGCCGGTCGCCCGATGGTAAATGGTCTGCGTTTATTAAAGACTATAATCTCTATTTACGCAAAATCGGAAATGATGAAGAGATTGCTTTGAGCAGTGACGGAACAGAGGAGGATGCATATTCGGAACGTATATACTGGTCGCCGGACTCTACAAAATTAGTTACCTTACGGGTCGAGAAAGGTGATGAGCGAGAAATCCATCTAATCGAGTCGTCACCTAAAGACCAATTGCAGCCGAAACTGCATACGTTTTCTTATGCCAAGCCGGGTGACCGCATTTCGATTCGTAAGCCCAAGTTATTCGATATTTCATGTAAGCGCGAAATTCCCATTTCAGATGAACTGTTCTCGAATCCCTGGAGAATCTCGGAGACTCGCTGGGTGCCGGATTCCAGCAGTTTTACTTTTCTTTACAACCAGCGAGGTCACCAAGTACTTCGGCTCATAAGCGTGGATGCCAATAGTGGCGAAACTCGTGTTATTGTCGATGAACAGAGCAAGACGTTTGTCGACTATGCCTTTAAGAAGTTCAGCCATTACATCGACGATACAAATGAAATTATCTGGATGTCGGAACGCGATGGCTGGAACCATCTTTACCTTTATGATTCTGAAACAGGCCGTGTAAAGAACCAAATCACTGAGGGCGAGTGGGTCGTAAGAGGTGTCGAAAGAGTGGACGATGACAAGCGGCAAATTTGGTTTCGTGCCGGCGGTATTCGGAAGGAGCAGGATCCCTACTACGTGCATTTTTGTCGTGTTAACTTCGATGGCTCGGGTCTAATAGTGCTGACCAAGGGGAACGGTACGCATAATATAGAATTCTCACCTGATCGCAGATTTTTTCTCGACCGATGGTCACGAGTTGATGAGCCCCCAGTAACTGAGTTACGCGGTGCCAATGATGTCAGGCTTATTTGTGAATTGGAACGAGCTGACTGGGGCGAGTTGCTTAAAACCGGCTGGCGTCCACCGGAGCGATTTGTTGCGAAGGGTCGGGATGGCAAGACGGACATTTATGGAATCATCATCCGTCCGAGTAATTTCGATCCGGATCGTACATACCCTGTGATTGAGCAGATTTATGCCGGGCCGCAGGGAGCGTTTGTACCGAAATCCTTCGGATTGCAAATCCGCCAGCACGCTATTGCTGAACTTGGATTTATTGTTGTGCAGATTGATGGCATGGGTACCTCGCACCGCTCCAAGGCATTTCACGATGTATGCTGGAAAAACCTGGGTGACTCTGGTTTTCCGGACCGCATTCTGTGGATGAAGGCAGCCGCAGAGAAGTATCCCTACATGGACCTTACACGCGTCGGTATTTATGGCGGTTCCGCGGGTGGGCAAAGCGCGCTGTGTGCCTTGTTGGCGCATGGTCATTTCTATAAAGTCGCTGTTGCCGATTGTGGCTGCCATGATAACCGAATGGACAAGATATGGTGGAACGAACTTTGGATGGGTTGGCCTATCGGGCCACACTACGAAGAACAGTCGAATGTGACACAAGCACATAAATTACAGGGTAAACTTCTACTGACTGTCGGTGAACTCGATAGGAATGTTGACCCGGCCTCGACGATGCAGGTTGTTGATGCCCTTATAAAAGCGGATAAGGATTTCGATATGCTGGTGGTGCCGGGCAGTGGTCACGGAGTGGGTGAAAAGCCCTATGCCAGCAGGCGGCGGATGGATTTCTTCGTGAGGCACCTGCTTGGTGTGGAACCTCGCAGCCAGTTATAAAGCAGAGTCAGGATATAACTGGCCATAGTGCCGACCGAAAAGTCAAGCCTGATTTAGGTTAACACAGCAGACTTGTTGGCCGCGAACTCAAAGACTCTGTCAAGGGCTGTCTTCGAAAAAATCCCTCTGGTATTATGACTAAGGCCGCAGAGAACAAGACGGCGACCGGAATTTGTCAACTTCTGCCGTAACTTCATTAACTTTGAGAGGCTTGAAGCAGTTACAATATCGGCGTTGGAAAAATCAACCACCACATTATAGTGGCCGTTATAGTGCATACTTTCGTTGATGGATTCCAGCTCGTCGCACATGTGAGGCTCCGGAGCCAAATCAACAAGAAGAGTGTCCTTTGAAAAGTTATTTGTTACCATTTTCGCTGCCCTATTCAATTGAAAGCTGTAAACATTTTTTACCGGACCATCATCAGTACAAGAGTTATCTATACATTACTGAGAGCAAATGCTTCTAAATAAAACATAAGAAATGAATTGGGTACATCCAATTGATTTTTGGAGGGTATAAAAAAAGAGACATGGGCGATTTATGGAGTATTGCTCGTCACCCTGTCTCTCTGTTGCAATGTGCCTTTATGTGCATTACCGAAGTTAATGCTCCAATGGCGAAAAATTCGTCTAATTTGCACCCGCAACATGACTATATAATAACAAATTGCATGCATGTTGTCAAGTTTGACCGTTTTCTCCTTGCCTGAGCAACACCGAAGACCCGATAAAAAGTGAGGATGGGGGCATCGAGGTTTTCCGAATCCGGCTTACTGACAGCGGGGCGGGTCGGATTAAAAAGGAAGATAGGAAGTTTAGCGTGTTAGAAACAGGTGTCCACACATTATCGGTCAATGGATACGCCGTAAATTTGCCCTGATGGATTTATTCCGAACGAAATTTTTTTCCCTTTTACAAAAGCGTGTGGGGGATAAGCCCTTGTGTTTTGAATTCCGTTATAGTACAATCCTTTTTTGGATATATAATTTCCTTTGGTTGGCTGCCATCTATCTACGTCCGGAAGTTTGGAATGCGTGATAATGTTATATATATAAATCCGGCCGCCGAAGTCATCGTCTGTTACCCGGTCCGGCGCTCCTATTGAAGCGACCAAACTGTTGGGATCTTTGCCGATCCATCGTTTTGTTAACTGTTGCTCACGCTGCTCGACGGAGGTGCATCCTATTATTGCCAAGCAAAAGATTGGAAGCACTAACTTTTTCATTTTTGGCCCGCCTAAATTTACTTTGCCCTGCTTCAAGTCATATTCTACACTAAAGAAGCTGCAAATCAAGCTAAAAAAATTGTGTCTGGTGATATCCTGTGGACATTTGATGATGGTTTGATCAACTCGAAATATACATGGAGGGAATTCAATTACTGTATAGCATCCGCAGGGAAAATTTGGTATCCTATTCGTTATCAAAGAATCGACAGCAAAGTTAAGTATATCATAAAGGGGATACCGGATGAAAAGGTCAGGACAGTTGTCGAAAGAGGGCGGTCGAATATTGGAATGCCTTGTAGTTGTATGCACCATATTATTGGCCTCAGTCGCGCAGGGGCAGGAGTGGACCAGGTTTCGCGGTCCGAATGGGCAGGGCATTAGTTATGCCGAAACAATACCGGTTAAATGGACGGAACAGAATTATAACTGGAAGGTTGAGCTGCCGGGAATCGGGCATTCCTCGCCTGTTATCTGGGAAGATAAAGTCTTCGTGACCAGCGGGGACCGAAAAGACGGCCGCGGTATGCTTTTGGCTCTGCGCGTTTCAGACGGCAGGGTCTTATGGCAAAAAGAATATGCACTGACCAAATATCGAATGAACAGCAGCAATAGTTACGCGACGGCCACGCCCGCCGTGGATGCCGACCATGTCTATGTACTCTGGGCTACTACAAACGAAACAGTCCTTGTGGCATTGGATCACGATGGCGAGGAAATCTGGCGGACTACCTTTGGAGGCTTTAATTGTCAGCACGGGCCGGGAATTTCTCCGGTTGTCGTCAACGATATTGTGGTCTTTACTCATGAGCACGAGAAAAGCGACAAGCAAGACCGTAGTGCCTGGATTGCTGTCGACCGCAAGAGCGGCAAAACACGATGGGAGCTTGAGCGACAGACCAGTCCCAAAACATCCTACTCAACGCCCTGTGTTTACTCGTCCGGTACTGATAAGCCGCTGTTGGTTTTCACCAGCTTTGCACACGGAATGACTGCTGTTGACCCGGACAACGGAGCAGTCGTATGGGAGGTAAAGTCGGCATTCATCAGCCGCGTGGTCAGTTCGCCCGTCATTGCTGGAGAACTTTTAGTCGGCACTTGTGGCGACGGCGGCAGCGGCAAGCGTTTGATTGCTATCCGGCCGGGCGATGGAAGCAAATCCACCGAGCCTGCAGAGGTGTACAAGATTGAGAATAGTAAAGTAACGTATGTTCCCACGTCTGTGGCCAAGGATGGCCTGCTGTTTACGTTTCATGACAGGGGAGAAGTTTCATGCCTGCGCAGCGCCACGGGCGAGCAACTCTGGCGTGAAAAGCCGGCCGGCCCATTTTATGGTTCGCCCGTATGGGTGAGCGGCAAACTATACTGTATCACGAGAAAGGGAGAGGTCGTCATAATAAAGGCGGCTCCAACATACGAGCTGCTTTCAGTTAATCCGTTGGGCGAAGAAAGCTATGCTACTCCGGCTGTTGCCGATGAGAGGATGTACTTGAGGACCTATTCGCATCTTATTTCCATCGGCGGCAAAAAAGAGTAAGGGAGCAAAATCTGCGAATTGCAGGGTTAAACCTCGCGATCAACAGCATATCTTTTTTGCAGGTTTAGTCAAAAAGCCTGTTTTTAGGCAAATAATGGGTTTTAGGAAAGTGTAAAAAAACATTTTTTTCTTGCTTATATGCCCAAATAGACATATAATATAAAAGGTTATTTTTTGGGGGAATATTATGGAAGCTTTAACGCAAAAACAGCAAAAAGTGCTTGAGTTTATTGAGAAAAGATTGGGAGAGAATAGTCCGCCGAGCCAGCGGGAAATCGCCCGGCACTTCGGTCTGGCGCGGAACGCCATTCGTCAGTTCGTAAGCTATCTTAAGAAGAAAGGCTATCTGGTAGACTTGGGCGGCCATCGGGGATTGAGGCTGTCGAAAGAATACCTCTACAGGAAAAAAGAAATGGAGGGTGTCCCCATTGTGGGCAGGGTGGCGGCGGGGGAGCCGATACTGGCCGAAGAAAATATCGAGGGATATGTAGACCCGGGGGAGTTGGTCGGCCAGTCGAAAGATAGTTTCCTTCTGAAGGTCGCCGGGGATAGTATGGTTGACGAGGGTATTATGGATGGTGATTTTGTTGTGGTTGAGCCGGCTTCGACGATTAAGAACGGCCAGATTGGAGTGGTGCTGCTCGATGATGAGGCGGCCGTTAAGAGGATATATATCCGGCGTAACCGCATAGCCCTTAAATCGGCCAACCGTGCCGCCGGTTACAGGACCAGATATATCAAGGCCGGTGACAGAAGCATTCGTATAATAGGCAGGGTGACAGGCTGTCTTAGAGCTATATAAATAAGAGATTATTCGACCCGGCCGGGAATAACAGGCCGTGGTTGAATGGGAACTGATTGTTTTTGAACCGATGATAAGTGTAAAATGAGTACGAAGGTTCAGACGGTTTATATTTCGGATTTGTCCACACAGTGTCGCCAGTCGTTATTTGACGGGAGGGTGCCTGCGGGGTTCCCATCTCCTGCCGCCGATTACGAAGAGGACATGCTCGACTTGAATAAGCACCTGATCAGGCATCCGGCGGCGACGTTTTTTGTCAGGGCCATCGGCGATTCGATGATTGGGGCGGGCATCCATTGCGGGGACCTTTTGGTTGTTGACCGCAGCCTTGAAGCCAGAGACAGGAGCGTGGTGATAGCGGCCGTTAACGGGGAGCTGACGGTCAAGAGAATCAGAATCAGCAATAAGAAGATAACATTAGTACCTGAAAACGACAGCTACAGTGCGCAGCAAGTCGGTGAAGATGCGGAATTTGAGGTGTGGGGGGTGGTGACCAGCGTGATACACGAATTATGAAAGAGATATTTGCACTTGTTGATTGTAATAATTTTTACGTTTCCTGCGAGCGGATATTCAATCCGAAACTGCAAGGCAGGCCGGTCGTCGTGTTGTCCAACAATGACGGCTGTATCGTGGCCCGCTCCAATGAGGCAAAGGCGCTGGGTATCGGTATGGGGGTGCCGGCTTTTGAGGTGGAAAAGATTTTAGAGAAAAATAACGTCGAGGTGTTTTCGTCGAACTATGCCCTTTATGCGGACATGTCCGGCCGGGTGATGAAAACGCTGTCGATGTTTACTCCCGACATAGAAATCTACTCGATTGATGAAGCCTTCCTGAACTTGGCTGGTTTTAAGTGCTCTTTGCACGATTACGGCAGGAAGATTTGTCGGACCGTCAAAAAGTGGACGGGTATTCCCGTGACGGTTGGTATCGGACGAACAAAAACGCTGGCCAAGATAGCCAACCGGATTGCCAAGCATTCGGGCAGGGGGGATGGGGTAGAGGATTTGGCCGATGAGGCTTCTCTGGACGAGATACTTGCCGCAATACCGGTGGAGAAAATCTGGACGGTGGGAATCAGGACGACTATTAAGCTGAAAAGGGCGGGGATTAAAACGGCACTGGATCTGCAAAAAGCAGATATAAACTGGATAAGGCAAAAGTTTGGCGTTGTGGGGGTAAGGACGGTGTATGAGCTGAGGGGGATGAGCTGTTATCCCTTGGAGCAGAATCCGCCTGTCAAAAAAACAATTGCCGTATCACGGTCCTTTGGCAAGCCTGTCGAGTCTGTTGAGGAGCTAAAAGAGGCGATTGCCTGCTATTGCTCAAGAGGCGGTGAGAAGCTGAGGCAGCACGGCCTGGCGGCGGGCTTGATGACGGTCTACGTTACGACCAGCCGGTTTATAAAGAACAAATACTTCAATTCCCACACGATAGAGTTTGACGTTGCTACGAGCGATACCATGGAACTCATCAGGGGTGCGCTGTGGTGCATAGGGAAGTTATATCACAGGGGCTTCTTGTTTAAGAAGGCCGGGATTGTATTGAGCGGTCTTGTCTCTGAAAATCGGATTCAGAGAAATTTATTTGATACTGTTGACAGAGAAAAATCCCGGCGGCTTATGCAGGTGATAGATGCCGTCAATACCAGACTAAACTGCCCGCTTCGATGGGCGGCAGAGGGATTGGACAGGCCCTGGATGGTCAAGTTCAACCGGCGTTCTTATCGCTATACAACCCGATGGGACGAGCTGCCGGAGGTTGCATAGAGGTAAGGGTTTTGAAACCGGAAGCCGAGTTTACAAGTCGTAAACAACTCAGTATTCCAGTGACTGCCGGTGAATCCCTGCATTTTTCTAAAATGTGGTTTTAAGCGGTTTCTGCAAGAGCACTGTTCATACGCTGGATGGCCTCATCGATTTCGGCGTTATTCTTGAATCCGATAACAACGGCATCGAGCGGGACACGCTGCATGGCGAAACGTATGGCTTTTTCTCGGTCTTCGGGATTTGTGAAATCACCGTTGCCTATCATTTTCATGCCAATGATGCCATGTCCATTCTTACGCATTATCCTGATTTGCTCCATAGCTGCAGGCACGTGTGATACATTGCTTTCCGCGTCCCAGCGTTCTACGGGCGTGTCGATATGAGAGCCCTGTGGATTGATACGAACCAGATTGACGTCCACCCAGTCCAGCTCGGCGGCTTTCGTCAGGGCGGGCAGGGTGTGACATGAGACGCCGTGGGCGCGTATGATTTGTTTTTCCTTGGCCTCTTCAAAGGCATCCACCAGCATTTTGCGGCCTTCTTCCCAGTCATTCTTGACGGCGCAATGAATGAGCACGCTGTCAATGTAGTCAACGCCCAATTCCTTGCGATACCGGTCGAGCACCTCAAGAGGCTTATCGGGGCGTCCGGGCATTTTTGACTGGATAAAGAGCTTTTCCCGGGGCAGGCCCTTGATTGCATCGCGGACCATGGTGTGCGTCCTGTAGCTTTCAGCCGTGTCGATATATGTGATACCCTGCTCGTAGGCATATCGTATCAGGCTGTTGAAGCCTTCAGTGCCCAGTGCCCGCTGCACGCTGCCGCCTATGCTGCCGGTTCCGATACCAAGTCGGCTGAGCTTTATGCCGGTCTTGCCCAGAGTTACCTGATCGACGGCCGTAGGTGTGGATTTCTTAGAGGTCGTCTCCATTGCACAGGAAGACAGGAATAGACCGCCGGTCAAAGCCGCTGTGTTTTTGATAAATTGACGCCGGGTGATTTGTTTTTTATGCATATGACATACTCCTTTGTATTACTGTGAGCCGTTTTATTCCTGTGGTATGGTACTCTATTGCTTTCGGAGAGGCAATAATTTTTAAGTAATCTTATGAAGATAATTAGTCGGTGCTCATGGCTTATTGAAAAGGCTGACGTTGGGGGCGGGCCAGGGAAGCGTAACTATAGAGAAGTGTCTTGAGAATGTTGGGGTCATAGTCTATTATATTGGATTGAAAGATACAGGAGTGTTCTCAATAACATAAATGGGTAATGTCAGTAGGAGTAAAAAAAATGATGCACAGTCTTTCTAAAGCACGAATTTTAACTCAGTATGGCGTTTTTCTCGGATTGTTATTTGTTTTCGCAGCCGATTCTTTTGCGGGTGAGGCAAAACAGGCCGCTATTCCAGATCATTTTAATGTTCGTAGTTTCGGTGCTGTCGGGGACGGAAAAACGGATGATACGGCAGCGTTTCAAAGGGCCCTGGATGCGGCAGGGGATGCCGATGGGGGGATAGTTTATGCTCCCCGTGGGAACTATTTCTTCGCCGGCCATCTGAACGTACCAAAGGCCGTCACTTTGGCGGGTATCTGGCAATCGGTCCCGGCCCATAATGGCATACGTGACCGGGGGCTTCCCAAACCCACTGACGATGGTACCACTTTTTTAGTGACAGAGGGTGCGGGCCGAGAGGATGGGCCGGCTTTTATCACACTTAACACAAACAGTACCCTAAAGGGTGTTGTGTTGTACTATCCACAACAAAATGTTGATGACGCACCAAAACCATATCCCTGGGCAATCGCCGTGCGGGGAAAAAATCCTGCCGTCCTTGCAGTAGAAATGCTCAATCCATACAATGGGATCGACGCCACACGGAACGAGCGCCACTTGATTCGCGACGTTCACGGCCAGCCGATCCGGCGGGGAATCATGGTCGACGCCATCTATGACATCGGACGAATCGAAAACGTTCACTTCAATCCTTGGTGGAGCACCAGATCCAAGCTGTTCAGGTGGCAAATGGAAAATGGTGAAGCGTTTATCTTCGGCCGTTCCGACTGGCAGTATGTCTATAATACCTTCTGCTTCGGCTACAGGATTGGATATAAATTCATAAAAGGTGGAAGGGGTGTATGCAATGGTAACTTTCTTGGTATCGGGGCCGACGATTGTTATACCGCTCTGGTCGTGGAAGAATGCGCGCCATACGGGCTGTTAATTACAAACGGCGAGTTCGTATCTTTTCACGGGCCGGACCCCACGATGATAGAAGTTTCCGAGAAAAACAGGGGAAGCGTTCGTTTCGTGAACTGTGCGTTCTGGGGACCGTGCAATCAGATAGCGAAGGTCGGAGGTAAGGGAACCGTTGGTTTTAGCGACTGTACGTTTTGCCAATGGGGCGGAAAAGAAGGAGATCGGCCGGCAATTCAGGCCCAAAGCGGCACTGTTCTAATTCGCGGATGCGAATTTCAAAAGAACCTGCCGCACATCCAACTTGGAAAAGACGTCGACCGCGCCATAATCGCCGAGAATATATTTACAGGCTCAGAACAGATTATCAATAAGTCCAAGGGAAAGGTTCAACTGGGACTGAATATAAGTAACTAACCCTTTTTTCTTTGGGCTTGTTACAGCTTTTGCCAGCTTATTTTTTCTCGTCTGCGGGGACAGCCTGGGCAGCAATTTTCTTCTGCAAACTTTTTTTCCACTCATCGCCGAGCTGCTGCACGGTGCGGCCGGTAGCCTCTTTCCACAAACTCTCTTTATACCTGCCCTGACGAGCGGCCGCGTTCAACTTACGCACAATGTTCTTGTCGTATGTCTCAGTGACCCAGTTCAGGAAATTGCCGGAGATGCGATAACTGCTATCGTAGCGGGCCCTCGCTATGTTTCTGCTGGTAACTTCGGCACCTCGCGTCTCGGGTTCGTACAGGAACCAACGGATGTAGTCGGCGATTCCCTCCACGAGCCATC
>SMTZ1_10002154_pt1 | contig 19955 bp, 14 predicted proteins | sample DeeMarSWOR136_30_FD_25667 | JGI IMG/M metagenome (IMG submission 25667) | reverse complement strand
AATTTCAATCGATGCAGCTTCCGCCGCTAAATTCACAGTGGGCTTTTTTCACCATCCCTGGTTTATCCGAGCTGCCGTCCCCTTCCTACCCGGAAAACAAGCTTGAAAATACCGAATGGGCACTGAAGCTTTCGCATACAATTTTGATGTACGATTTTTCGGTCAGTTACTTTGATGGTTGGGATAATATTTTTACGCCAGTTCTTGTCTTTAATCCGGTCACACAGCAAATGCAATTGGATCGGTTGGTTTTTCACCGTACAAAAATGTTTGGCGCCGACTTCGCAGGCAGCATTCATTCCGTCGGTGTGTGGGGCGAATTCGCCTACTTTCGCACCGAAGATACAGGAGGGACGAATCCATATATTAAAAATCCTTATCTTCAATATGTCGTCGGTGCTGATTACACCTTCGGCTACAGTATTAAAGCTAATGTGCAATATTTCCAGGAGTACATTACCAAAGTAGATGATGATGTGGAAGAAGAATCTGAGGAGGCAATAATCAGCAAGCTGGGAATTGGCATACCTTTGCAGCAAGCGGCTTCACTGCGTATTGAAAAAAAGTTCGGAGATTACGACCAACATAGGGTTGAACTGTTTGGATTTTACGATATTAAAGACCAAGGGATGATGCTACAACCAAAACTTGTCGTCTCCCCTGAGGACGCTTTCTCGCTTGAGATTGGAATGGTGATATTTGATGGTGATAAAGAATCCATATTTGGGCGATTTGGTAACAATGACGAGATTTATTTGAAATGTATTTACAGTTTTTAAACTCAGACAATTTTGTTAATATATATCGTGACAATATTTAATTTTTACCACTTTAAATAAGTGGGCAGTCTAACAAGCGGTTTAAGTATGATGCAAAACGCGGTACGGTTTTATTCAGGTTCCTCAATCCGGTGAAAGTTCATCCCCAATTGAAGTTTACTTACTGCTTTGTTTTGCGCAGCTTAACCGCCATTTGTTATTTTGAATTGTTGATTATTCCACCAGATAAATGCGGATGGTATCACTCGCTGACGAATAAAACAAACCATACCCTCCTCCTATAGTACTGTTAAAGTTCTGTCCTACACTCTGTTCTCCGAAAAGCACCCCATTTCGATAATCATAGTAATTACTATCAACTGCCGATACGATTACATCATGCCATCCAGTCCAGTTGAAGTACATCCAGTTTATTCGGGCGTAATCATCTCCAACCCACCAGATAGTGGGATTGAGGCGATCTTCTACTTCCCCTTTAAAAATCTTGGCTTCATTGCGGTCATCTTCGATAAAGTTTTCAGCGGTGGCTTCTTTGGCCAATGATACGATTCGAAATATCTGACTATCAGTATATCCCGGCCAGGTTAAGGTAAAGAAGGCTTCGGAAAAGAAACTGGTTCCGGGAACATACCTGACTGTATCACCATCGGCAACATTAGCCGGGATCATCTGAAAGGACTCGGGCACCCGGGTTTCCGAAGTCACTCTATAATCGCCTATAGTAATCTCAAGGTAATAGGTTTCTCCAGTTATTACCCGGTAGCTAGGGTCGGGATAGTAATAAACACCAGGTGAATATTCATACTCTCTTAATTGTAAACCATTAATGCGTACATCTGCCCCTCTTACCTGCTGCTCCTCGGTATTATATTTATTACTAATATCTGTACTCCAGGTGACAAATATTGAATCAATGGAATGGCCTGCAACAAGTTCCCCATTTACCACCAAAAGCGGGGTATGTTCATATTCACTGGGATTCTCGCAACCTATGAGCAAGGTAAAAAGAAGAAAAAACAGGACTATTCTAGTTATTTCGATTTTCATTTTCATTCTGTCAATCTATTTAAACGCAGTTGATATACCGATACTGGGTATAATTGGCAACATAGGTATTGCATTTTGTTTTGCGGGATTTTCATCAAAGTCCCAATCATAGAAAAATATATTTTCCTGGTTATAGACATTCACAACCTGCATATCAAACTGCCAGTTTAAACCCAGCCATTTGAAATATTTCGATAAACTGAGATCGAGACGATTATAAGCCGGATATCGAAAGTGGTTTCGTTCCCCGTAAATCAGCCTTCTATTGACTAATCCGGCGTCTCTCTCTTCATAACTACCCTCCGCCCTGGTATATGGAAATCCAGAACCATAATTGAAGCGTAAACCGAAACGCCACTTTCGACCCAGATCATAACTGAAAAGTAAGTCAATATTATGCCGCCTATCAAAAGATGCGAAATAAGTATAATCATCCAGAGTTTTGGGTGCCCAGGCTAAAGTATAGCCCAGCCAACCCGCCAATCGACCATATTTTTTATGAACAAAGAGTTCAACTCCCCAGGAGTAGCCATCACCGGGCACAAAAAAATCTGTGGCTTTCACCTCCGTACCCATTTCTTCATCCACCGATGAACGCTGCTCACGGTAAGTTAGCATATTATCCAGTATTTTATAAAAAAATTCAATTTGAAGCAGAGTAGTGCTCCACAATTCCCTTTCATATCCGAGGATGTTGTGCCAGGACAAACCAGGGGGAACAGTCTCATCAATGGCAAACCAGTTATTAATGAATACGGGGTTGTATTCATCCTGTACAGTAAAAATAAATTGCCTGAATAAACCAGTAGAATATGTGAGATACTCTCCATCGCGCATTTTATATTTCACAGAGAACCGGGGTTCCAAATATACTTTTTTACCATTATTGGTAAAATAGCTACTTCGCAGCCCTGGTTTTATGATCCAGCGGGAACTGATCTGCCAGTCATCCTGCAAATACAGGGCCATCTCGTATGGTTCTTGCAGTAAACGAAATAACACGCGGTTATCATATATGTCCTGGTACTGGAACTTCAGTTTCTTAAACTCAAAGCCAAATTTCATGATATGGTAGTGGGTAAAGAGATAGCTTAAATCACCTTTTACCGTATAATCAACCACATTATTTTTGCTATCTATTCCCTGGTCACCACCCATTACTACATCTGTGGTGAAATGGGAGCCGGCTAACATAAAATTAGAAAATAGCTGAGGAGAGAAAACATGCCGCCAATTACCTGCTATGGTCCGATTCCCCCACCTGATATCAAAACTCAGGCTATCCCAGTCTAATACATCATTGCCAAAATAACCACTGACGGTCAATCGATCGTATGGGGAAAGGTCTTGATGAAAACTACCCTGGAAATCGTAAAAGTAATAAGGAAAATCTTTACCCAACAGGGCAAGCACCTTATCAAAATAGGTTCTTCTACCGGCCAGTAAAACCGCTCCTTCACCTAATGGAACTTCCAGGGAAAAACGACTACTGAGTAGGCTAATACCAAAAGCTCCTTCAACCTGTTTATTATTACCAGATTTACTGATGACATTCAAAACTGAAGACATCCGACCACCATATTCAGCCGGAAATCCACCTTTAATAAATTTGGCATCCTTTGTGGCATCCAGCAGGAAATTGGAGAAGAGGCTACCCATATGCGATGGATTGTAGACCGTTATACCATCCAACATGATTAAATTCTGGTCGGTGTTTCCACCCCGGACTACCAGGCCGGTACTGAAATCGTTTTCAGATAATACACCGGGAAGTGCCTGGAGTGAACGAAAAAGATCGGCCTCCGCCAGCGCCGGTACATCCCGCACATCCTTTGCAGAGAGTTCCACCTGACTGATTCTAATTTCCCGTTCTTTGGTTAAAGCCTCTGCCGAGACAACCACTTCTTCCCCTTCTACTGCCTGAGGGAGCAAAGAGATATTTAGAAATAATTTCTGTCCCTCACTCAAACTGATGCTGGTCTCATATGTTCGATAACCAAGATAACTAACCTTTAAAAGATATGAACCGGCGGGCAAGGGGTGAAGGACGTAATATCCTTGATAATTAGTTGAAATGCCAATGGGGAGATCCTGTAAATAAACATTGGCCCCGATAAGACCTTCTCCACTCGTACTATCGGTAACAAAACCACTCAGGCTGGCTGACTCAGCATAAAGGTTTGTCAGTAGAGATAGTAAGATGAAAACAAAGATGTAAGTGATTTTTCTCATCATTTCGTTCAAATTTCAGAAATTTAACGCGAAATTGAGAAAAGTGTTTCTTCAAAATTAAAATATCATGAAGAAATCATTAAATTTCTGTTAAGAATTTTCAAAAAAATAACAGCCTTAAGTATTCCTATTGATGTGGTATTTTTTTCAATTTGTCAAAAATAGGTCTCTCTGCTAAATTTCAGATGAAAAGGCAGATATGAATGAGAGAAAGGATACATGATGTCTAAAAAAAATAAGTGGAATATTCAATCTCTTTTTGTTCACTCCGGAAGTGGCATGGATTTTTCGAAGGTTCGGACACCAACTACCCCCATTTTCCAGACCAGTAACTATTTGTATGAAGATGTCCAAAGCGGTACAGAGATTCTAGTTAGAAAAAAACCGGGATATATTTACTCCCGATACACCAATCCGACTATCGATACCTTAAATACTGTCCTGGCTGAAATTGAGGGGGGTGAAGCTGCACTTAGTTTTACTTCAGGTCTGGCGGCTATCTCCGCCACCATTCTGTCTTATTGTAAAGCAGGTGATCACATTATTGCCTCATCACTTATCTACGGCGGGACCTTTCATCTTTTGCAGGAGCATATGAGTCAGCTGGGTATTCAGACTACTTTTATAGATCCAACTGATTTAACAAGGTTGGAGGGGAGTATCACGGAAAAAACCCGAATTCTCTATACCGAACCATTAGCCAATCCTACCTTAGTAAGCAGCGATATTTCCAAATGGGTCAAGATAGCCCGAAAATATCAGTGCAAACTGGTTGTCGATAATACCTTTACACCACCTCCCATATTCTATCCGTTGCAGGTTGGTACCGATGTGGTGATGCATAGCGGTACTAAATATCTGGGAGGACATGCCGACCTGACGGGCGGTGCAATAATTGCTTCCGGGAAAGATATTGAAACCATCAGACCGAATCTCAATTTTCATGGGGGTATCATCGCACCAATGATCGCCTGGCTACTTTTAAGGGGAATACGTACCCTGGGAGTTAGACTGGAGAGGCAATGCCACAATGCCCTAAAAATTGCCCAATTTCTGGAAAATCATCCCCGAATTGAAAAGGTAAATTACGCAGGACTACCATCTAATCCACAGTATAGCCTGAATGTGAAACAATTCAATGACTTTAGCGGCATGTTATCCTTTACAGTGAAAGGCGGTTTCCCAGAAGCTAAAAAAGTAATGCAAAAACTCGAGCTTATCCAATTTTCGGTCAGTTTAGGAGATGTATCCAGTCTCATCTCTCATCCAGCTTCTACTTCTCATGTATATTTAACACCAGAAGAGCGGCAGGCTATCGGAGTAACGGAAGGACTTTTACGGCTTTCTGTGGGTATAGAATCGATCCAAGATTTAATTAAAGATCTGGAACAGGCACTGGCATAATGATCGATAAGTAAAAAGTAAAATTTATAGTTACATTAATATATAAAAATATAACAAAATCTGTTTTTTGATAATTCAAAAAATGTTTAAAATGAGTTAATCAAATTATTAAAGGTTATATTTGGACTACCTACTTATTTTTCTCATCTCAATATTCACCTCAGCAGCGAGTGCCACCGTTGGTCTGGGTGGAGGTATCTTGTTAATACCCTTCATTATCCTGATATTTGCACTGCCAGTAAAATATGTTGCCGGCACCATGCTGTTAGCTATGGTTCCCTATACTGCCATAGCCACTATTCGTAACCTGAAAAATGGTTATGTTAATTTTAAAATTGGGCTTATTATGGAGATAGGATCAATAGCTGGAGTGCTCTTAGGTGCCCATTTCTCGGCAATTATTCCCAACGTAATTCTGAAAATTGTTTTTATTCTGATCGTGATTTACCTGCTGTTTACTCTGAAAATTCCTAAAGATTCTCCCTATAATTACATTGCCAGAGGTTTCAGTCGCATGAACATTATCCCTCCTTACATATTTTGCCAGGGTACCACCATAACACGTTGCAGTAGCCCGGCACTCATTTTTGTAGGGATAGTGGCAGGTATCTTTAGTGGCATGCTGGGTATAGGTGGTGGTTTCCTGAAGACCCCTGTTCTCCTGGTTGGCTTACACTTACCTCCCAAGGAGGCAGTAGGAACGGCACTATTTATGATTATGATTACCGCCTTCTTTGGGGCAGCAGAACATATCTATCTCCATCATATCAACTATCAAATCGCTTTGATTATTTCCTGTGGCATGATGATAGGTGCATATATCGGAACAACCGTTTTAAAAAAATCACCCGAAGAACAAATAAAGCAATATATTTTTATTGTCATGCTGGTAGCAGGAATACTCGCCCTATTTCGTTAAACTGAGAGAAAACATAACTTTCTTATTTTACCGATAGTTTAGACCCCGTTCAATAATTATAATGCATTATTAAAGTATAAAAATCGAATTACACTTAAACGTTCTTAAGTTCAGGTACTCATTATTGTGAAGAATCATATAGAATAAACTCATTTCTTTACATACAGGAAACAATCAGAATGTTACAGAATCACCAGCGGATAGAAAATCCCAGTTTCTATAAAATTCCAGAATTTCATATGTAAAAATACAGTTGTGATTTATGTTGACAATAAATTAATTTAAAGCACGTGAAAATTGACAGAAATCATAGTCATTACCAATTACTATTGCGGAAATTTTAATCCGGAAATTATAAAATAAAGTTTTCTTTTCACTGGACACTGTGTATTATAACTTTATTCAACTGTTTATTTCTAATCCATTGGGTATATATCGATTGATCCCCTTAGAGTAAAATATATTTCTTTTAATAACAAAGAGAAGAATTCATTATGGCAGGTAAATAAATTATATTGGGTCATCAATTCAAACTCTGTTAAATTGATATTAACTAAGAGAGGAGATAATATGTTTGCCAGGTATTCTATTGTGTTCTTGATGTTGACCATATTTTTAATTCCTGATTTTTTAAAAAGTGATGTCATCATGAAAGAAAAGATCCAGCGATCCGGTTTTCAAATGATGGGACAGACTCAACCGGGAGAAGAAATGATTCGAACTACTTGGATTAGTAAGGACAAAATGCGAAGCGACGATAAGGATCAATCCGTCATTATGCTACTGGATAAGAAAATCATGTATATGGTGAACCACCAGCAGAAAACTTACATGGAAATGCCCATGGATATGGGAAAAATAATGCAGCAGAAAATGGAGGAGGAAGGAGTGGATCAGGATGAAATGCAGAAATATATGAACATGGCTAAGGGAATGATGAAGATGAAAATTACGGTAACCCCAACCCAGGAAAAGAAAAAAATCGGTGAATGGAATTGTTCCAAATATATTTTAAATATTGAATCTGCTATGGGACCAATTACTAACGAAATATGGGCCACAGAAGATCTTAAAATTGATTATGACCTCTATGCAAAATTCAGTTCAGCCTTCCTTGGGCAACAACCAGGCGCACAGCAAATGATGGATGATATCGTTCAGGAAATGAAAAAGATAAAAGGCGTCCATGTTCTATCCAACAGTACGGTCAACATGATGGGAACCACTGTAAAAACATCGCAGGAATTAATTGAATTTAAAGAAGGGTCTATTCCGGCAGGGACCTTTGATTTACCCAAAGGTTATAAGTTGCAGAAAATGGAATAATCCAGTGCAATTAAAATTATAAATGACCCATTAGGAAGTTCACGAAGAAAAAAGCAATTTTAAACCTAGCGAATATGAATATTGAGTTGGTAGCGAATGTGATGTACGCTTTAAATTAATAATTCTCTTCGTGACTTTTAAAATTTGAAGTACCGCATATCTTTCCCATGACAGAGTTTCAGGAACGGATAATAAAAGGACTTGAGAGAGTTCGATCCAGTATAGAACACTCTGAACAGGTTGATATCAACAAATTCAAAATGGTGGCATTCTCTGACCATCATCGTGGTCAGGGTGACGGGGCAGACGATTTCAGAAAATGTAAACCTGTTTATCATGCAGCACTGGAATATTATTTCGAGGCAGGATTTTCATTATATCTCCTGGGGGATGTGGAGGAATTGTGGGAATGTTATCCCCGTAATGTGATCAGAACATACCAGGATACGCTAATCCTTGAAAAAGAGTTCTCTAAGCAGGGCCGACTTACCAGGATATTTGGCAACCACGATGACCTCTGGCAGTATTCTAGTAAAGTGTCTAAACATCTGAAAAGATTCTTTAAAAATGAGCGTGACAAAACAGAGGTCTCTGAAGGACATCTGGTTTCAGTTAAAGATAGCGGTAAATCCCTGGGGGAAATTTTCATGGTTCATGGTCATCAGGGGACATTAGAGTCAGATAAATTCTCTCATTCGAGTAGACTGTTTATCAGATACCTCTGGCGAAATCTCCAGAGACTCATCAAAATCAAGACACCTACACCCGCCAGGGATTTCAAATTAAGACTGGAACAGGAAGTGGCCATGCATATCTGGGCCAGTCGGCAAAAAGGATTGGTCCTTATTGCCGGTCACACTCACCACCCTATATTTTCATCGGAATTACACCAAAGTGTTCTGAAAAAAGAGATAAAATCACTTCGCAAAAAATTGCAAGGAGAAAAAGATCCTCTTAAAAAGAAAAAAATTGAAGAAAAAATTCAGAAAAACAGGACCAGATTAAACTGGGTACTATCCAAATCTAACGGAGTGGCACTTGATAAACTCTCTGATAAAAAATCCTGTTATTTTAATACGGGGTGCTGCTCTTTTCCAGATGGTGATATTACTGGGATTGAAATTGAGACTGGTATTATACGCCTGGTAATGTGGCCAGACGATCAAGGGAATCTCCAAAAAAAGATACTACAGGAAGGGGATCTAAGAAAAATTTTTAAACTGTGCCAGTAATATTCTTAAAATATCTATACATTACTAACTCAAATCTTGCAAAAAATACCAAATGTGATTTAAAAATCATTCCTGTAGATATAAGCTAATTCGAGGACAAAAAGAGGTGGTCATCTCGACCGATCGAGTACTCAAATGATAAATAATTTGAGTGCTTGGGAATGCCAGTCCGGCCGCCTGACGGGTACCAGATGGGCCTGCCTGCTGCAGGCAGGTAGAGATCTTTAGGAATATATTTCTTCCCGGTAAGCAGGCCTTTGCAGTTTCCTTATTTTGGCACTAAAGTGCCAAAAAAGAGGGAAAATTTCTCATATACCCCGATTTATCCCGAAGTGATTCCTTTCGGAAAAAATCGGGGCCATTAACCCGGATATGAATAAATCAATAGTTTTCAATAGCCCCGAGCTTCAGCTCGGGGAAAGAATTCTCCCACTCATATCGGGGCTTTAGCCCATAATAAAACCTACTGCAATAGCATGTAAGAAGGGACTTGAAATGACAGATTCACTATATATATAAATAATGATATTTTACCATATATATTTACAGAGCTAAAGCAATAACTATATAAATAAATATACATCCGTATAGAAAAACATAAAAAAATAGGCCGGTTTGTCAGATTTATTAAACTTTATAACTTATTTATAATCAAATAGATAACCTCCGTTATTAAAGACTGGCATTTAAGTTGATTTAATGAAAATTAGATCCCGGGAGAAGTCAATTAAATGTCACTCTACTTTAGAACCAAAAAAAAGGAGGTTATTATGCTGGTAAAATTTTTTTGTGCTGTTTTATTAATGGGATTACTGGTAATGATTGGATGTGAAGGGAACGATCCAGTTTCCTCTGTGCTGGAAACAGAGCCATCGCAGTCCGCAGAGGCCAGCTGGAATGAATCAACTGCTGGTGATCTGGAATGTATTGGTAGATGGAAATGCAAAAAAACCATTCGGGTAATGACCCGCAATGTCTATGTTGGCGCCGACGTAGATAAGGTGCTTGCTGCAGATGATCCTAACCAAATTCCAGTTCTGGCAGCTGAAGCTTTCCAGACCCTGATCGCCACCAATTTTCCCGAGCGGGCTGAGGCTTTTGCCAAGGAAATCAAACAGGCTGATCCACACTTGATTGGCTTGCAGGAGATTTCTACTATTTACACCCAGATACCCGGTGATGCAATAGATGGTGGTACGACTCCTGCAAGCGATGTTGCTTATGATTTTCTGAAGATCCTTATGAGAACCCTGAGGGCTTATGGTTTATCCTATAAGGTGGTAGGCAAGATCAAAAATATCGATGTGGAAGTGCCCATGGTAGTGAGTACGGCTCCTTTAGCATTTGGCGACGTGCGGTTAGTTGATTATGATGTGGTGCTTGCTCGCACCGATGTTCGAACTCGTAATGTTCTGGAGAAAACATATCAGGCTTCTTTACCGGTACCTACTTTCGGCATTGAAATCAATCGTGGTTTCGTAGCGGTAGATGCTACCATAGGGAAAACGACAATTCGTTTCGCCAGTACTCACCTGGAACCGGCACCCATTCCGCAAATTATTCCGGTACAGTTAGGACAGGCACAGGAATTAGTCACCATTTTAAAAAGTGAGAAGAAACCGGTAGTAGTGGTTGGTGATTTTAACACTCCGGCCCCTTATGGAGAAACCTATCAATATATTCAATCTGAGGGTTTTGTGGACGCCTGGACCAGAAATAGGCTCACTGATAATCCCGATGGATTCACTTCCAACCATGACCCTGACCTGCGCAATGATATTGTGGACCTGAATGAACGCATCGATCTCATCTTTGTTAGAAACAAAGCTGGATTTTCTCATCACCAGGTTTTTGGACCGGTTTACGCCTATGTGGTTGGAGATGAACCCCAGGACCGCACCACCAATGGACTATGGCCTTCCGATCATGCTGGGGTAGTTGCCTGTTTGCACTTGCACCCACTTGGATGGGGCGCTTATAAATAATCATGCCCATCAAAGCTCGTTGCGAAGCTTATGCTTCGCAACGAGTAATCTTACCTTACTCCTCAATAGAAACAGAAATAACCTGGGTAATCTGGGTGACTACCTGATCACCCACTTCCAGTTTATCAAGATTTTTTACATCATCCTGAACCGGCAAGGTCAGTGGTAGACCATCAGCACTGACCAGGGTTAACAGGCGATTAGCCAGATCAATCTCCTTTACGGTGTTAGTCATCGTTTGGGCATTGACAATGGTAATGTTCTTACTCTCATCTTTTCCCTTGGCACCTACAGTCCGCAACTGTTCATCAGATGGTATCTCCTCTCCTGGTGCAGCAACATAATTCACTTCTTTCTGATAAATCGTCATGGTTACCTGGTTACCGACCACTAATTTTTCCAGAGGCACATTAGGATTTTTCACCTGAAACGTCTGGGTACTGCCTTCTTCATCTTTCAGAGTCAAAATCCGGGCATCGTAATCCACCGCCTCAACTACTGCACTTAAGACAACTTCGGAAATCCGCTCAACACTGGGTTTTTCCTGTTCCATTTGACCAGTCTTTTCTCCCTGCTCGCAGCTTACCATTGACCAGGACAATGATAAGATGAATAACATTGCTAATATTATCCTTGTCGATCTCATTATTCCTCCTGTTAATAAACGTTTATCGATTTTTTGTGAATATATATGTAAATGATATATCGTTATATCTAAAATCTTATCCCTCATAAAATCCTGACCAACACAAAATAACTAAATGACAATATTGATGAAAAATTATAAAAATCCTAGCAGGGAAACATATTTAAAAATTATTTAACAGCTTTAATAATAATTTTCTTTCCAATTTATGCAATAAATTTAATATTTGGAACACCATTTATCAGAAGTTTACCCACCTTTGATTTCACTTCTCTGCCATTATTTAAAATATGATAAATGAAACAGTTGTATCAAGTGTCATATTTATTTAATTTTAGCAATATTTATCGAGGAGATAATGGATTGTCCGGTTTGTAAATCAGCTATGATTATCCTGGAATTCAAGGAAGTGGAACTTGATTATTGCCTTACCTGTCACGGCATCTGGCTGGACCAGGGAGAGCTGGAAGTTTTATTGGATATGAAAGAACAGATCGATTTTTCACATATGACAGATCTGGAAAAAAGCAGACGCAAGTGCCCACGTTGCCATAAAAAAATGGCTAAAACCAGGTACCCCAATAGTGAAATCGAAGTAGATCTTTGTCCACGAGATAGTGGAGTATGGCTGGATAAGGGGGAGATTGAGGCAATTGCCCGAAGCAGTACTTCGCAATCGTCATTTCAGAAAATAGCAGAATTTTTTAAGGATTTTTATCAAGATAAATCTATAGATGAGGAGGCATGAAATGGGTATTATAATTGTCCTAGGAATTATTGTTTTACTGGTGATCTGGATTGTTGGTATGTACAATGGTCTGGTTCGGCTTCGTAACCAGGTGAAAAATGGCTGGTCGCAAATTGAAGTGCAGCTAAAACGCCGGCATGATCTGATCCCCAATCTGGTGGAAACCGCCAAGGGATACATGAAACATGAGCGAGAAACACTGGAAGAAATTACCAAAGCACGAAATTTGGCAGTTAATGCTAACAGTGTGGCAGAACATGGGAAAGCCGAAGGTAAGCTCAACGAAGCCCTCAGCAAATTCTTGATGGTAGTGGAAAATTACCCTGATCTGAAAGCCAGCCAAAATTTTCTGGCATTACAGGAAGAACTGACGACTACCGAGAATAAGGTTAGTTTCTCCCGGCAATTTTATAATGATCAGGTTCTGAAGTTCAATACCAGGATAGAAAGCGTTCCCACCAATATTATTGCCGGAATGTTCAATTTTAAACAGGCAGAATTCTTTGAAGTTGAGGTGGCAGCAGAACGCGAAGTACCTAAAGTGAAGTTTTAATTATGTGGGAAATTATTGAGGCAAACCGCCGGAAATCTGTCGCTCTGATATTTATCCTGGGAAGCGTACTGGCTGCTTTAGGTGCTGCTATCGGATATTTCTTCACTCCGGAATTTCCGGCAGAGGGGGTATTTACCGGCATTGCCATTGCTATGGTTATCTGGATTATCATGCTGCTGGCCAGCTATGCAGGCGGGGAACAGATTCTACTCGCCACCGCTGGAGCCCGTGAGGTAAAACATGATGATGCTCCCCAGTTATTTAATATCGTAGAAGAAATAAAAATTGCTTCCGGCTTACCCAGCATGCCTAAAGTTTATCTAATCGATTCACAGGTACCAAATGCCTTTGCGGTTGGTCTCAAACCAGAAAGAGCAGCTGTGGCAGTGACTACCGGACTGGTGGCAAAACTGAACCGGGATGAACTGCAGGGAGTAGTGGCCCATGAAATCGGTCACATTGCCAATCGCGATACCTTGTTCATGACCATGGCCGGAGTGACGGTAGGAGCAGTGGTTATATTAGCTGACCTATTTCTGCGAGGTTTATGGTACAGCAGTATGACCGGAGGTCGGCGACGTTCATCATCCTCCCAGGGAGGTGGTCAATTGATGGCCATCTTGATGATTGTTGCCATTGCTTTAGCTATTCTTTCGCCTTTACTTGCCCAATTGCTTTATTTTGCTACATCCAGAAAAAGAGAATACCTGGCAGACGCCAGTTCTGCTCAGTTTACCCGTTACCCGGAAGGATTGGCTTCTGCACTGGAAAAGATTTCGGCCAATCAAGACAAAAAATTCAGCAAAAGCAGAACCCTGGCACCCATGTTCATTATTAATCCCATGGCTGCCTCCGGTAAGATGATGGGCCTGTTTAGTACCCACCCGCCCACCGAAGATCGTATCCATATTCTGCGGGGAATGATGAAAGGTTCCTCCCTACAGGCTTATGAACAGGCTTATCGCAAGCTCCATCAAAATAAGCAACTCATTGGTACACCCAGCCTCAATGCTTCCCAAGAGAAAGGGATTAGAAAGCCAAGTCCAGAGGCACAACAACATAATCCCAAAAAGAGTTTAAGGGATATTAAAGATATCTTACACAAGACTGCAGGGTATGGCATACTGGCCTGTGCTTGCGGGGTAAAAATGAAAATACCCTCCAACTTTGAACATAAAAAGGTTAGATGCCCCCGTTGCGGTCGTGAGCATGAGGTCCCACTCGAATTGCTGGCTGCTGCCATCATCGCCCAAGATCATACCAAAAAATCTGCCTGAGACGTACCGATATCACTCAGGAATTTACTGATACGGTCCTAATTATATGTTCAAACACCTTCTGGGGATCAATTCAATACTTGACCGGTTTGATGATCATAGTGAAACACTCATCGGTAGTCTTAGAATGAGTACTTAACGTGTCTCTTATGAATATAACAGAAATCTTACAAAAACCTTGAAGCAAGTTCACCGGTGGGCACCATACATTTGTCTTTTTTACCAAAAAATTTATATCTGTTTCGAGCGATAATATCATACAGCCAATTTCTAATAAACGGAGGTATAATGATGCCAATACACAGTATTGGCCAGGGAAATCTTAAATGTTTAACAATTTTCAAAAAAGCACTGGATCTCGAATGTATTTTACCATGCTCAATATAGACAATTGTCTCATAATCGTCCGCTGCAAATCCAATATAATCTAATATCTGTTTTCCCTGCTTCGATTGAATCCAGGCAAACTTGAAAACGGCCCTCCTATCTCTTTCATACACAAATATGAGAAAAGCTGAACACAGGTTGCAAACCCCATCGAAGAGGATGATTTTGGGATTATCTTTAAAGGTCTCAGGTTTTGTTAATTCTATTTTCATTTCAAATATTTATCATTTTACTGTCTAATTACATAAATCATTATATATCTTATCTAATGAGAAAAGAGATAAAATCTTGGTAACTTTAAGCTTACTTTTGAGTTCCCAATGAATTACCACAAAAAACATTCTAAGAAAAGGACAACAACCATTTATAAGAACCTGAGTTTAGATATTTTATTTAGTGAAAAACCATTAAAAGGATAAATTCTAGTTCATTGGTATTAATCTATAAATTCCAATACTTAAATTTAAAAGTGCAAATGAGTCTAAATTCCTATCTAAAATTAATTATAATATTTTTGACTTGGTATCATAACACCTCCAAAGTTCATATAAATTAGATTTTTTTTGAATATTATTTCAGATTTGTAATTTAATTAATATTTTTAAATATTTAAAAATAATTGAAATCATAATGATATGATATCTTTCAGTAATTCATGGAAATGGTTATTTCCAACTTGTATTATCATAACTGTCTTTTTCATTTACACATTCCCTTTCTTTCGAAACAATTTTTTGAAACAATCCTCTTTTCGTGAACTGGTATCATCACACGAACCTGGTCCGGATCCTTATCCATCCGACTGGGCCTGGATGCAGCGAACTTTCCCTTATTGGAAGGCTGATGCAACTTTTTACCGACTTGAGATGAAAAGAGCGAAAAAAATGCGTGCTGCCGCTTCTCAACTGGAAATGGTTTTGGTAGAATTCGCCGGACCCACCAATATCGGGGGGCGGATATCAGACATCGAATTTGATCCGATCAATCCAAATATTGTTTATGCCGGAGCAGCCACCGGTGGTGTATTTAAATCGACTGACATAGGAGTGAGTTGGCTTCCAGTTTTCGACAACCAGGCGAATTTATCCATCGGGGATATCGCGGTCGATCCGCTCAACTCGAATATTGTCTATGTGGGTACCGGTGAAGCCAATGGAGGACATAATAACTTCCCGGGAGGCGGGGTGTATAAATCGGCTAACGGCGGCATATCCTGGCAATCTATTGGTCTGAAGAATACGGTTTCCATTGGACGTATTTTGATCGATCCATCCGATCCACAGAGAATTTTGGTTGCAGCCGTGGGCTCTTATTTTGCCCCCAATCCTGAGCGTGGAGTATATCGTAGTGAAAATAGTGGTAGAAGCTGGGAGAGAGTACTTTTTATTTCAGACTCCACCGGAGCAATCGATCTCATTATGGATCCCAAGAATCCATCTCGACTGATGGCCGCTATGTGGGAAAGAGTACGAGGCCCAAATTCCGGTCATCTCTATGGAGAAAGTAGTGGTCTGTATCGGTCATTCGATGGGGGTGATAAATGGGAATACCTTGGTCCGAATAATGGACTACCCGATCCTGTACAGAACACCGTAGGACGCATCGGACTCGCCCTATCTGCCAGCAATCCGGATACAGTATATGCAATTTATACCGACGGATCCAGCTATTTCGGTTTGTATAGAACATATGATTTTGGCGAAAACTGGTCTGATGCCGACACCAGTAAAACTCTAAAAAATGGCTTCGGAGGATTTAGCTGGTACTTTGGTCAGCTGCGGATACATCCTGTCAATCCGGAAATTATTTATGTCATGGATGTATCATTTATACGTTCAATAGATGGGAGCCAGACCTGGCCAATCGTTTATGGATATGGAGGCAGCCCGGCCGGTTTGCATGTCGACCACCACGCGTTGGCTTTTCATCCTGACAATCCGGATTACCTGATCGAGGGAAATGATGGAGGTATTAATATCTCCTCCGATGCTGGACTCAGCTGGAGCAAGGTGGCTGATCTGCCAGTGACCCAGTTTTATGAAATCGGACTGGACTACCAGAATCCCCAAAGACTGTATGGTGGCACTCAGGACAACGGCACCCTGCGTACCAAAACCGGGGCAGCGAATGACTGGGATCAGATTTATGGTGGTGATGGCTTTTATGTCAATGTAGATTTTATAGATCCAAACATCATCTATGCCGAATCACAATTCGGTCTCCTGGGAAAAACCATCGATGGTGGCATCTCTTTCTTTCAGGTGTTGAGCGGTATTGATCAGGCTGAACCCAACAACTGGTCTACTCCGGTAGTGATGGATCCAAATGACCATCTGGTACTTTATTACGGTACCGATCGGATTTATCGCACCACTGATGGTGCATCATCCTGGACACCGATAAGTGGCGATTTCACCGATGGAATTCCCGGGACACGTTTGGGAACAGTGACCACTATTGCGGTTTCACCGGTCAATTCATCGATCATTTGGGCGGGCACCGATGATAGCCATGTATGGGTGACCAGCGATTATGGAAATAGCTGGAAAGACGTTTCAGCGAACCTGCCCTATCGCTGGGTGACAAGGGTAGTGCCGGATCCTCTTAATCAAGATATCGCCTATGTCACCTTCTCCGGCTTGAAATGGGTGGATCCCCAACCACGTGTTTTTCGTACAGAGGATCTGGGACAAAACTGGACCGACATTAGCAACAATCTGCCCGATGCCCCGGTAAATGCCCTGGCAGTGAATCCTTTAAACACCCATAACCTGTTCGTAGGGACCGATTTGGGCGCATACTATAGCCTGAATTATGGTGATAGCTGGGAGTATATCAGTCAAAATTTCCCCCTGGTTTCAGTCTATGATATGAAAATTCACCCAACTGAAAACTACCTGGCGATTGGTACCCATGGCCGGTCCATGTATAAAGTGGATTTATCCATCTTCTCCGATATCGAAGATACCCAACCACCACAAATTGTTGAATTTTTCCAACTGAAGCAGAATTATCCCAATCCATTTAATTCATCAACTGTTATATCTTATACTCTCTCTTACAAAAGTGATATTGCTTTGAATATCTATAATTCAAGGGGACAACATATCAGAACACTCATTAAAGATTCACAAAATGCAGGAAATTATCAGATAAGCTGGAATGGAGCGGATCAGGCTGGAAACAGGGTATCCTCAGGTATTTACATATATGAATTATCCAACTCCAAAACAAAACAAGCAAGGAAAATGTTAATATTGAAATAGTATCATACGAATTGGATCTCATTAAGACAGAAGCTATTTAAAATTTTATGATTAATGCCTTAGTTCCGAAAATATTTATACTAATACGTTATTTATATTACATTTAGGAAAACTGTCATTTCGAGCGAAGTTCGTCAGCTGATGAACGAAGCCGAGAAATCTTTATGAGTTCAATAGATTCCTCAACTTCGCTCACTTCATTCGTTCCAGTCAAAATGAATTTTAAATCGTTTATTTCGGAGTAAAGTAAATAATCATATAAAATTTTATATATCCGTTGAAAATCTGCCAATTATCCATATAATTTAGAACCATAAATTAGCAAAGTTTTATTTACGACTATATATACTGAGGTACTGCATGAAGGTGAATTTTCGGCATTACGATCATTTTAAGAGAAGACAGATTGGGCCTGATGAGAGTGAACTGAAAGAGGTGCTTCAGACGGTGGGAGTTAAGGATCTGGACGAATTAATGCATCAGACTATTCCGGAGAGCATCCGGTTAAAAAAACCACTCAATATTCCCGCAGGCATTCAGGAAGAACAATACCTGCAGGAGATTAGCAAATTGGCAAATAAAAATAAACTTTTTAAGACCTATATCGGACTTGGCTATTATGATTGCATCACACCGGCTGTTATTCTACGAAATATTTTTGAAAATCCTGGCTGGTATACCCAGTATACTCCCTATCAGGCAGAGATTTCCCAGGGTCGGCTGGAAGCTTTACTCAATTTTCAGACCATGGTAAGCGATCTGACTGCCATGGAAGTAACGAATGCCTCGCTGCTTGATGAAGCAACTGCAGCGGCTGAGGCCATGACCATGCTGTATCGGTTAAGAAGCCGTGACCGGGTGAGCAGTAACGCTCATATTTTTCTGGTTTCAGAAAGTTGTTTCCCCCAGACCATCGATGTACTGAAAACGCGGGCTGAACCACTGAATATTGAACTTCAGATTGGAAATTATTCCGGTTTCAAATTCAATGAGCAAGTTTTCGGTGCCATTGTTCAATATCCGGATGCCGATGGAAGTGTTCAAAATTATACTCAATTCATACAGAAAGCCCATGATCATGAGGCCCTGGTTGCGGTGGCTGCAGATTTGTTAAGTCTGACCCTTCTAACACCCCCGGGTGAAATGGGTGCTGATGTAGTGGTGGGTTCTTCTCAGAGATTCGGTGTACCCCTGGGTTATGGTGGTCCGCATGCTGCTTACTTTGCTACCCGGGAAGCTTATCAGCGTCAGATACCAGGAAGGATTATCGGAGTTTCTATCGATCGCCACGGTCATACCGCTTACCGTATGGCATTACAAACCCGTGAGCAACATATTCGCAGAGACAAAGCTACTTCCAATATTTGTACTGCCCAGGCATTGCTGGCCATTATGGCAGGTATGTATGCAGTTTATCACGGACCAGAAGGATTAAGAGCCATTGCCGGCCGAATTCACGCCCTGACAAGAATACTGGATAACACATTGAGTAAACTTGGTATCAAACAGCTTAACCAGAACTATTTTGATACAATCAAATTAGAAGTGAAAAAAGAAGAATTATTTCAAATTAAGAAAACAGCGGAACTGGCCGAAATAAACTTCCGCTATATTGATGATACACATATTGGAATTTCAATTGACGAGAAAACCGAACCGAATGATATTGACAAAATCACTAATGTTTTCTCGAAGTCTCTTAAAAAAAATAATACCCAAATTAACTGGAAAAAATTTTCTGAGGGAATTGAATTGAGCTATCCGGCAGAGCTGGTTCGTAAGAGCAAGTTCCTGACTCATCCTGTATTTCACAAGTATCATTCGGAAACCAAAATGATGCGATATCTCAAATTACTGGAGAATCGGGACCTTTCACTAACCAGTTCAATGATCCCGCTGGGTTCCTGTACAATGAAATTAAATCCGGCATCGGCTATGTTCCCAATCAGCTTACCGGAAATCAGCAACTTACATCCTTTTGTTCCGGTAGAACAGGCTCAGGGTTATAGGGAGATTATTCAGGATCTGGAAAAAACGCTATGTGAAATCACCGGATTCGCAGCTGCTTCGCTGCAGCCCAACTCCGGTGCACAAGGGGAATATACCGGTCTGAGTGTTATAAGAGCCTATCAAAAAGAAAGGGGCGAAGGTCAC
>SMTZ1_10002152_pt1 | contig 19959 bp, 23 predicted proteins | sample DeeMarSWOR136_30_FD_25667 | JGI IMG/M metagenome (IMG submission 25667) | reverse complement strand
CAGGGTCCAAGTGAGCAACGACTGATTTTTTTTGGCATCGGAACGCAACTAATTGCATGTGCATGCTCTATCGAGGAGGGAGCCATGAAGAGAAGCCCCATACTTGTCATCGCGGCACTGTTTCTGGTGGCAGCGCTGCTCATTCCCCTATCCTGCACCCCACCATCAAGCGACATAATCGCGGGGACCTCGCTGATAGCCGGAATCGCCGAGGACCTCGCTGGTGGCAAGCTGGAAGTACAGAACCTTATACCTCCAGGAATGTGTCCGGGACATTACGATGTGAAGCCGAGCGATGTTGAGACGCTGGCCAACAGCAAGGCTCTTCTTATCCACCCCTGGCAGCAGGACAAGGCGAACATAACTGACCTTATCGAAGGCGCCGACAACCCTGACCTGATTGTCAAGGTCATAGCGGTGCAAGACAACTGGATGGAACCCCCCCGGCAGGCCGAAGCGGTCGAAGCTGTCGCTGAGGCCCTGGGAGAAATAGACCCGCAGAACTCAGCGCTCTACCAGCAGAAGGCCGAAGACCGACTGGGGGCAATCCATGCCAAGGGCGAGGAAACAAAGGACAGACTGCAGGAGGCTGGAGTAGCGGCAGTGAAGGTACTCTGTGATCAGCAGCAGGCAGGGTTCGTGAACTGGGCTGGCTTCGATGTAATAGCCACCTATGGTCGTCCTGAAGAACTGAGCGTGGCAGAGGTGGAGCAACTAGTGGTTCAAGCCAGGGAAGCCGGAGTCACCCTCGTCATCGACAACCTGCAGAGCGGAGGGACGGCCAACAGCGAGACGATGGCACAGGATATCGGAGCGGCTCAGGTGACCATATCCAATTTCCCGGGCGGATTTGAGGGAACTGAAACCTGGGAGAAGACACTGGACAATAACGTCGACCTACTCCTGCTGGCTTTGGCTCAGTAGAGGCAGCAACACGTGGATGACGTAGTTATCAGCATCGAGGACGCCGTGATCTCCTACCGGGAAGATGTGGCGCTGCAGGGCGTGTCCCTGAAAGTGCACCGCGGCGACTTCATCGGCATCATTGGTCCCAACGGCGCCGGCAAGACTACCCTGCTTACTGTAGTCAATGGCCTGGCCAGACTGCTCCAGGGCGAAGCCACGGTGCTGGGACTAGCGGTGAACAAACAAAATAGCACCAGATTGAGAAGACGCATAGGCTACGTGGCCCAAGTCGAGAATATCGACCCCAGATTGCCCATCAATGTCAGAGAGACCGTCATGGTGGGCGCCTACGGACGCCTGGGGCTATTCCACCGACCGTCGCCCGCTCAGTGGCAACAGGTGGACAGAATACTGGATGTCGTCGGCATAGCGCACCTCTCACGGCGTCCCATAGGACACCTCTCCGGCGGCGAGTATCAGAGAGCAGCCATCGCCAGGGCTATAGTCCAGGAGCCGGAGATATTCCTGCTGGACGAGCCCACAGCCTCCATAGATGAGCGAGCCCAATGGGAGATTCTCGACCTCATCCAGCTCATCCACGGCAAATACCACATGACCACTCTGTTTGTCACGCATGACCTGAGACAACTGCCTTCCACCTGCCAGCGGCTGGTATTGATGAAACAGGGGAAGATCTGGCGGCAGGGCAAGCCCGAATTGATTTTTGAAAAAAATGTATTGAGCCAACTCTACGGCGTGCCGGTCCCAATGCCCCTTAAGGCCGGCAGTGCCTCGTGGCTCCACTCGTCGCAATGAGAGGGCACTGGCAAGGAATGAGCTGACAAGGGAATGGCTGTATTGGAGTACCAGTTCATGCAGAATGCCGCCCTGGCAGGGCTATGTGGCGGCATAACCTGCTCTGTCGTGGGTGTTTTCGTGGTCACCATGCACCTATCCTTCATAGGAGTATGCATTGCCCACGCTGCCTTTGCCGGGGCTCTCCTCGGCCTATTTCTCGGTTTCGACCCCCTGATTAGCGCCCTGGTCTTCAGCCTGGTCTCAGCCGGCATCATTGGCCCCATGGCCGACCGGGGAGAGTTGAGTCCCGACGCCTCGATCGGCATCATTTTCTCTCTAATGCTGGGGCTGGCGTTCCTCTTTCTGGGATTGATGCCCGGTTCGAGAACCGAAGCCCTGAACCTTTTCTGGGGGAGTATTCTCACTGTCAGCCGCCAAGACCTGGTCTTTCTGGGCGGGGTAACAGCCGTGGAGATCGGGCTGGTGCTTGTGTTCTACAAGGAAATCCAGGCGGTGGTCTGTCACCGACAGGTTGCTCTAGCAGTGGGCATCCCCGCCACACTTATCTTCTACGGGCTGCTGTTTGCCACCGGGTTGACGATAACTGCATCGCTACGAAGCATAGGCGGCTTGCTCATATACGCCCTGATCCTCAACCCGGCTGCCGCCGCCTATCAGCTTACCTATAGTCTGAGGCGGATGCTGCTAATTGCCTCCGCCTTCGGCGTCATTTCCTGCTGGGCGGGGCTCGCCGCCTCTTACCTGCTGGACATCCCATCAGGGGCATCCATCGTGATAACTGCATGCGTCATCTTCGGAGTAGCCACAGCATTCTCTCCCAAGAGGAAGGTCAAGAGATGGCAACGAAGCTGAGCGTAAGGGCAGCGCTGCAACTCCAGGAGTACTTCGACCAGCTGGCGTGCCACTGGGACAGAGAGGTCAGTTTGGCCGGTCTGGAGTGCCTGAGGCACATCGTACGGGAGCTGGATCTTGGGCCGGGGAGCCGTGTCCTCGATGTTGGATGCGGCACAGGCGTCCTCCTCCCCTTCCTTATCGAAGCAGTGGGTGCCAGAGGTAGAATAACAGCCCTCGACTTCTCCAGAAACATGCTCCTAGAGGCGAGGGCCAAACGCTTCCAGCCCGTGGTGAACCTCGTTCAGGCAGACGTCACAGATCTTCCCCTGGTTGACGGTTTTGCCCATGTGGTCATATGCAACAGCGCTTTCCCGCATTTCGGCGACAAAGAGGAGGCATTGAAGGAAATGGCCAGGGTGCTTCGAGACGATGGTCGCCTGGTCATCTGCCATACCGCAAGCCGGGACAGGATCAACGAGTTCCACCAGTCAATTGGGGGCGCGGTAGGCGCTGATCTTCTCCCCGACGAAGCTCAGCTGGCACAGCTGGCAAAGCGCGCCGACCTGAAGATACGCTACCTGGAGGATGGCCCGACCCGCTATCTGGCTATCGCCGGAAGGGCGTCTTGAGTTCCGCACCGATGTCGGTCGCTCTGACCGAACGCTGAGCTTTCCAGGGCCGCCTATTTGGCAGGCCTTACTTCTCTGCTGATGACGCTGGCCTTGGACACCCTCATCGTTGCCCCTGATTCAATCTTCAGAACCACGGTCTCCTCGCCCACACTCTCCACCTGCCCATGGATGCCACCCGTGGTAACCACCTTGGCTCCCTTTCTCAGTTCACTCAGCAACTGTTCCTGTTCTTTCTGCCTCCTGCGCTGTGGCCGGATCATGAGGAAATACATTGCGGCGAACATCAAAACAAAAAACAATATCAGCGGGGCTATGCCTTGCAGCTCTTCCATCTATACCTCCTGTCTTGTTCGGTGTATTATACTCGATCTACCCTGTAGTGACCAGGGGCTTGTCCTGTCAATCCTGACCTCCACCAGCTGTCCCATCCGGTCAACCTGGTCCTCAAAGAAGACCAGCTTATCGCTCCTGCTGCGTCCGTACCACTTCCCTTTCTTCTTACCTTCCACCAGTACCTCCAGACTCTTCCCCTCCAGTTCCGAGTTGATCTCGGCGGCGATCTGGGCTTGAATCTGCTCGATTTTATGGAGCCTTCCCCTCTTGACCTCCCGCGGGACGTCATCTTCATACTTGCGCCAGGCGATGGTGCCGCGGCGGGGAGAATAGGCCGCCACGTGAACCACGTCAAACCTCGCTTCCTCGAGCAGAGAAAGAGTATGCCCAAACTGCTCCTCGCCTTCCCCAGGGAACCCGACGATGATGTCCGTGCTCACTGATATGCCGGGGACGCCCCGTCTGATGGCACGCAGCAGCTCACGAAACTGCTCCACTGGATACCCTCGCCTCATGGCCCTCAACACCTCATTGTCGCCCGATTGCACCGCCAGATCCAGGTGCTCACATACTCTGTCCAGCGAAGCCATAGCGTTGATCAGCTTTCGGCTCATATCTTTGGGATGGCTGGTAAGGAAACGGATCCTGGCCAGACCACGGATCTTGTTCACCTCTCCCAGCAAGTCAGGCAAATCCGGGTGCCCGGGCAAATCATGTCCGTAGGAGTCAACCTTCTGCCCCAGCAGCGTAACCTCCTTCACCCCCTGCCCTACCAGTCCCTCCACCTCACGGATCACCTCTTCTACGGGACGGCTCACCTCTCTCCCCCTGCGATAGGGCACGATACAGTAGGAGCAGAAGTTGTCACAGCCCTGGATAACAGGAACGAGAGCGCAGGGAGAGGAAGTCCCCCTTATCCTCCTGTGCTGCGCCGACGCGCCGGGTCCCGCGGGAGGAAAAGACCCCGAATTGAAAGGTTTCGGCCCCACTTGAGCGGTGGAGACACCCTGCCGCTCGGCCCATGCAGCCAGTTCCGAATACGCTCCGGGTTTGAAGAACAGGTCGACATGCGGGAACGCTCTCCTCAACCCTTCCGTGTTGGAATCGACGAAACAGCCGGTAACCAGTAGTGACAGCTGCGGGTGTCTTTCCTTCAGCCCTTTCAGCAGAGCCAAAGTGCCCAGCACCCGATCCTCAGCGCTCTGCCGCACCACACAGGTGTTCAGCACTATCACGTCGGCTTCTGCGAAGGAGCGAACCGCCCGGTAGCCGGCAGCATCCAGATAGCCCGCTATGCGCTCTGATTCTGCCTTGTTCATCTGGCAGCCGATGGTCCAGACATAGTACTGTGGCATGAGTTACCCTGGAGCTTGCGTTGCGCCTTATAGTAAAGTATGCGTTAGACCGAGGCAAACAGGACTGTGGACGCGCGCAGACAAGAAGGACACAGGAGAAGACTGAGACAGAAGTTCCTGAAGTCGGGGCTGAAGGGTTTCCACGACTATGAGATCATCGAGCTACTCCTCACTCTGGGGACACCCCGCAAGGACTGCAAGGATCAAGCCAAAGAGGCGATAGAACGATTCAAGACTCTGCGGGGAGTGCTGGCCGCTCCCCCCGAAGAGCTACAGAAGATCAAAGGGCTTGGCCCGGCCAACACTTTTGCCGTCAAGTTCATCCGGGAGGCGGCCCAGGAGTTCCTCAAGAAAGAGGTCCTCGGCAAGCCCGTCTGCAAGTCCTCGAAAGAAGTCTTCGATTACCTGAGTCTCTCGATGAGAGACCTCTCCAAAGAGAAGTTCAAGGTCATGTTCCTGAGCATCCAGAACGAGGTGATTGAGGTGGAGGATCTCTTCGAAGGCACATTGACAGCCAGCGCCGTCTATCCCCGGGAGATCGTAGAAGGCGCCCTCCGACACAAGGCGGCTTCGCTTATCTTTGCCCACAACCACCCCTCGGGAAACCCCGAGCCCAGCGATCACGACAAGCAGATAACCAAGGACCTGGTCTTTGCCAGCAATGTCATGCAAATGAAGGTCCTGGACCACCTCATCATCGGCAACAACTGCTACTTCAGCTTTGCCGATGAGGGGCTGATTGACAGGTATGAGCGGGAGTTCCTGGCATTGACGAAAGAGAAGGGCGACTGATGGAGCCGAAACCCCTGCTCAGGCTGCTGACCGAGGCCGGTCTGGGTTCCCGGCGAGGGCTGGCCGACGCCATACGGCAGGGCAGGGTGCAGATAGACGGTCATGTGGCAGAGAGCTTTCTGCAGCCGGTGGACTCGGACAGAGACACCATCACTGTAGACGGGGAGGCGGTCCGTTTGGAGGCCGAGCCCATGGTCTACCTGATGCTCAACAAGCCTGCCGGCGTCCTGTCAACAACCAGAGACGAACATGGGCGCAAGACGGCCATAGATACGCTGCCACAGTACTACCGCAACGTGAGGCTGTATCCGGCCGGTCGACTCGACAGTGACAGCAAGGGCTTGCTGCTGCTGACCAACGACGGGAACCTGACCTACAAGCTCACGCATCCCAGGTTCGAGCACCAGAAGGAATATCTCGTATCCATCGCAGAGGAACTGGAGCCTGCGGAGCGGGCAATGCTCGAGCAGGGGATTCAGCTTGAAGACGGAATGACGCAACCCGCCGTCGTGAAGAAGTTCAAGGGACAGCGCCCTTTCAACTACAGCATAACGCTTCATGAGGGCAGGAAGCGCCAGGTGCGCCGCATGTTTGAGAGAATCGGCCATCCGGCGCTTGCCCTGAAGCGGGTCCGCATAGGAAGCCTCCGCCTAGGCAGTCTCAAGGAGGGGCAAGCACGCCGCCTTACCCTTCAGGAGATTAAGGCGCTCAAGCAATCCGCCGGCGCACGGCAAACGGCACTGGGGCACCCAGGAAGGAACAGGCCGGCCCCCCGCCCATCTCAGAAGAGTTTGACCGGGCGGCGCACCAACAGGACAGCAGGTATGGCTACCGCGTACAGCGCCGCGAATATGACGAAAGCCCAGTAGTAGCTCCCCACGCTGTCATACAGGTATCCCGCCATGAGAGGGCCGCTGCCCGTGCCAAAATTCTGGACGAAGTTGACCGCGCCGAAGATAGCGCCATAGCAGGTCAGGCCAAAGGTGGTACTAACGAGCATCGACATCGTTGGCAACCAGCTGCCCACACTCAGCCCCAGGACAAAGGAGTGAAGCCATATCGCCGTCAAAGGCCACGTGGGTCGGATATTAAGAAGCACAATAACAGCGGTCAACTGGAGAAGGAGACCGATGACACAGGCATGTTTCGGCTTGATCCGGTCACAGAGCCAGCCAAAGATGAACTTACCGATGGCACTGCCCAGGCCAACACTGCCGAGAGCAGTCGCTGCCGTCCCCACAGGAAAACCGATATCATCGAGATGAGGGACTTGCGCCTGAATAGCACCCATGTTGCTGAAGTTGCTGGATATGAAGGTAACGGCAATCAGCCAGAAGGCCAGGGTGCCCAACGCCGCTCTGAGGGTGAAGTCCCAAGAGTCCCGGGCTGGCATCTCTGCCAGCGGCAGCGCCTCGGGAGCATCCGCTCCGTCGGGATACAGCCCCTTTTCCGCCGGCTTGGTCCGTATCACCAGCAAAGACAGGGGAATGATGGAGACCCAGACAATGAAAGCCAGCGTCAAATAGGACTGCCTCCAGCCCAGGTGAGAGATGAGGAAGCCAACCATCGGCGCCAGAATCAGTCCGCCAACGCCTATCCCTGTCGACATCAAGCCTATGGCCGTACCCCTCTTCTTCTCGAACCAGTTTGACACCACAGCGCTCGTGGCAACCGGCCCCATGGCTGATCCACCTGTACCGACGAGGACGTAGCCAAGATAGAAGAGAGGGAGCTCGTCCATCACACTCAACAGGACGAAGCCGAGACCCATCACGAGAGCGCCCGCGGGAATAACCAGCCTCGCCCCATGGCGGTCCACCATCCGTCCCACAAGAGGCGAGGCTATGCCCACCATCCCGAAGAAGATGGTGAAGCCAACCATTACCTGGCCGCGGCTCCACCCCAGGTCTTCTCCCAGAGGCTTGACGAACAGACTGTAGACGAAGTTGCCCGCCCCCGACATCATCAGCAGGCAAAGAAAGGTAACGGCCACTATCCAGTAGCCGTAGAACAACTTCCGTCTAGTGGAAGGCGGCGATCCTTCCATCATGGTCACCCGTTGTGGTCCGCAGCGGAGCGCTCAAGGCTGCTACTGAGCTTGTGCCCCGTCCGCAAGAGCTGCATGGAGCGGCTCCGCAGTTGGCTGGAATTATACCTGAAGGCACAGCTTGCATGCCATCTACCTGTCGGTGCCGCGGCAGAATTGCCCGTTGTCAACATGCAGAAGACTGGCGTATGATTCTATACAGCGGATGCCAGCAGCGCCGGACAGGTCCGCTTCACCCAGATATCCGCCAGTATCTAGTGGAGGTGCAGAAATGACGCAAGAATACCTGCTCCCGAGTCCCCCGCCGCCCGCGATCAGAGAGGCCATGGCGAAAGCCGTTGAAAGAAAGGAAAGGGGCCTCGAGGTCTTTGATTTCAGCAGCGGCAACATCGGCAACCTGCTGGCGAGCCAGACGATTTTCGGCAAGTTCGAGCTCACCGTCAACGACTCCGTCCCCGCTGAGTTGAAGGGAATAGTCGAGGGATTGAGGGAAGGCGTGCTCGGATCCTATTACCCCCATCCCAAGGGGCTTGCCTATTCTCCCACCGGTGGGACGCAACCTATCAGAAAGCTGGTGGCCCAGTACTTCAGAGAAGTACACGGAGTCCCGATTTCGGATGCTGACACGGATAGAGTCATAGTAACGGCTGGCGGACAGCAGGCCATGGCTTCAGCCCTCAGGTCCATAAAGCCGGGAACGCGCCTCCTCATGCCAAGATGGGAGTACGCCCCTGCGTCGGGTACGGTTAAGTTCCACAATCTGAGCGAAGTTCGGGTGGATATGAACGCAGACCTCTCTCTCAACGTGGATGACTTGAAGAAGAAGGTGACCGAGAACTCGGTTTTCTACCTCAGCATGCCCAACAACCCCTGCGGATTCCTCTCGCCCGAAGACCTGAGAGTAGTAACGGAGGTGCTCTCTGCCAACGGGGGCGGCGTGGTCTGGGACGCCCCGTACCTGTTCACCATACTGCGGCTCACTTCCAAGGGCGCGAGATTCGACAAAGAGCTGCTGCAACAGAAGCTCAACGAGTTCAAGGAGATCACGGCGAAGTACCATGAACATATGTGTATTCTGTCGAGTCTATCTAAGACCTGCCTGATCGCCGGCCTGAGGTTCGGGTTCGCAGTCGCCAGCAAACAGTGGATAGACAATATGGAGGCCATAATCGGCAGGGAGAACCTCAGCAGCCCCACCGCATCATTCATCGCCGGCACCGAGATCCTCCAGAGGTTTCTCCAGCAACCCGTTAGCTATGAGTGGGTTTGCCGGGTGCTTGCCGGCAGGCTGACGGTGCTGATGGAAGAAATTGGCGAGCGTCTCATGCTGCCAGGAAACGGAGTGTTCGGGGCTCTCTACGTCCCGGTCCTCACGGGCCAGTCCAGCAGCAAAGCGTTCGCCGATGAACTGATAGAAGACTTCGGCATAGTGACCGTCCCGGGCGATCAGTTCTACGGTGGCCCGGCAAATGCTGTCAGGCTCTCATTGGTCTCGGTTCCCTGGACAGAAGGAGAGGAGGCCTGGATAGCCAGCGTCAAGGCCTTCAAGGCTGCTCTGGCAAAGCTGGGCGCTGCCGGTTAGCCGTGCCACCTGGAGTGGACAGACTCTGGGACCTCCGGAACAGCCGGGCATTGCGCCGCGCGGCCGCAAAGCTATCTCCTTGACACTGGATCGGGAGGCCCGGGAAGCGCATCAGTCAGCGCTTTCGCCTCTGAGTTCCGTGTACTTCCTGTAGTTGCCTTTGACCAGACGCACCGGATACCTGTCCCGGTTCTTCTCCAGTTTGCCAGCGACAGCCCTGGCTACGTCAACGCTGCTGACATTGGCCAGGCTGAGACAAAGGATGATGATATCAGCCAGCTCTTCCTCCAGCCTGCCGAAGCTCTCGGGTTTGTCCGGGACTGTCTCCGCTTCCTTCTCTCCCATCCACTGAAACAGCTCCATCAACTCCGCCGCCTCTATGGCAATTGAGATGGCCAGGTCCTTGGGGTTGTGGTACTTCGCCCAGTCTCTCTCATCGATGAAGTCCTGGACGAGCTGCCTCAGGTAGTATGTAGTAGCCTCCCTATCAGATATGGCGCCCGGTTCCCCTGCCTTGCGCCGCGTCTTGTCCGACCGCTCTTCCATGACTGCTCGCCTCCTATTCCGCACCCGCGAAATGGGACATGTCAAGCCCGGTGGGAAAGTCCAGCACGGCCGGCGTACCCTGTTTGTTGACCTTCAGCGCCTCCTCCAGGGCCGGCCGTATGTCACCAGGTTCTTCGACCCTTCTCCCATAGCAGCCGCATGCCTCAGCCCATCTGACGAAGTCAGGCTGTACCGAGAAGCTGGTAGTATTCCAGCCCACGGTCTCCACCTGGTAGTACTTCGGCCACCCGAAAGCGGAGTTGTTCAGCACCACCCACGTACACCCTGCATGGTACTGCGCTGCCGTGGGCAGTTCCTTCATGTACATCTGGAATGCGCCGTCACCGGTGACGCATACCACGTTCTTCTCCGGCCGGGTCAGCTTGGCGGCAACGGCCCCTACCACACCCATTCCCATACATGTCTGCTCCGCGACCGGCACGCATTCGGAGCCTTCTCCAACCTTGTAGCAGGGGAAGACATACGACCAAGTATCCTGGGAACCGTTCTCGTTGACCAAAATTGTACTGTCACCGAAGGTACGACCCAGCTCAAATACTACGCGCTTTGCCGGAATCGGAGTGGCTTCAATCATACACTCTGCCTCCAGCTCTGTCTCCAGCTCCATCTTCGCCTTCGTCAGTTCCCTGACCCGGGGAGCCGACTCGAAGTGGCCCCCTCCCGCTCCCATCTTCTTCAGAGCCTCAGTCAACTGCCTCAATACAATTCCGGCGTCGCCGACGATGGCCGTGTCGGGTACCCAGTTTCGCCCTATCTCGAACGGGGAGATGTCGATCTGTATCAGCTTGGCCCCACGGGGGAAGTCCCGCCACCGGTGGGTCTGAAAGGCCTCGTTCCTGGTCCCAATCGCTATCACCAGGTCGGCTGCGGAATACACTTCCTTGGCGACCCTATTCCTGTACAGTCCACCCAGACCCAGCGCCAGGGGGTGCCCTTCAGAGAGTATGCCCCTCCCAGCAGGCGTGGTCAGGAACGGCACAGCCAGCAGTTCCACAAACTCCTTGAACTCCCCCGACGCCCCAGAGAGAATGGTCCCATTCCCTGCAATCGCTACTCCCCGCTCAGCCTTCAGGATCAGATCTGCGGCTTCATCAATGAGCGCCGGGTCGCCCGCGCAGCGCATCTTCTTCGCCGGCACATAGTCCGGCGGGTCAATCTGGATATCGAGTCCGTGAGTGATGTCCCCTCCGACATCGCTGGGTATCTCCAGGAAGACCGGCCCGGGCTCCCCGTTCATGGCTACCGAGAACGCCCTCCGCACAAACCACGGTATGCGCCCGGCATGAGGAATGCGGGCGCTCCATTTGGTCACCGGCTTCATCATTCCCAGTTGATCACATTCCTGGAACTCACCCATACCTTCGGTCTTCTGGCTGATGGAGGGACATATCATTACCAGTGGCGAACAGCCAGAGTACGCCTCCAGCACTCCGGGAACCATATTGGCTATGCCCGGGCCGGTGCTGGCGCTGCATACACCGGGCTTCCCGCTCAGCCTCGAGTACGCCATTGCCATAAACGGCGCCGAGCCCTCATACCTCACGTTCACCGGCCTTATTCCAGGAACCTTTTCCGCATATAGCTGAAGATGACTGTCCCCTATGCCAAAGGTGAACTCAACTCCCTGACCCCTGACCATTTGTACGACTGCTTCCCATGGATACACTGCCGGGTCACCTCCATCGCCGTGATTTCACCGCACCCTCCGCATGCCCGATGCGCCCGATCCCAACTTGAATGTCACTCCAGGTCAACCGCCAGATACCCTTTTCTCTATCTTCATCGGTCCCCACCTGGCTACGTACTCCTCCCTGGCCTGGGGATTCACCAGCGACCGAGGCCACTCCCCTTTCATGACGCGGGCAACCTCCTCGGTGGGCCTGTACCAGCGCTCCGCCTCCGAATCCGGCGAAAAGAACGCAGAGTGTGCCGTGAGGATGACGTTGCCCATACCCAATAGCGCACTCTGAAGGCCCGGAGGTTCGATGTCAGTGACATCCAGCGCCGCCATGGCAATCTCGCCTTCCTTAAGGGCCTGACACAAGGCTGCCTCGTCGACAAACCCACCCCGGGCGGTGTTGATGAGGCAGGCAGTGGGCTTCATCTCCCTGAATGCCCCGGCCTCCATTATATGCCTGGTCTCCGGGGTCAGCGCAGCATGAATGGAGACGAAGTCGGACTCTCTGAGCAAACGTTTCCAGTCCACCATTTCCACCCCCAGTTGCGCCGACAGCTCCCGAGACACATAGGGGTCGTAGGCAAGCACCCGCAACTGGAAACCTTGGGCCTTGGGCACCACCGCCCTCCCCACCCTCCCGAAGCCCACCAAGCCCAGAGTCTGGCCGGCCAGGCGCGACAGCCCCGGCCAGATCCGGGTCTGTATCTCCACGCCATCGGCCGATAGCCCCCATTGCCCTTGCTTGGCCGCCTGATTCAGCTGGACTATCCTGCGGCTGCAGGCCAAGAGCAAGGCCATGGCGTGGTCAGATACCTCTTCAATGCAATAGTCGGGCACATTGGTCACCAGGATGCCCCGCTCCGTAGCCGCCTCGACGTCTATGCTGTCATAGCCTATCTGGGTGTTGCTGATAAGGCGGCATCTATCCAGGTTCTCGATGACCCGGCGAGGTACCGGCCGGATGCTGCCCACGGTAATGATGGCATCGGCGTCCCTGGCGAAGGAGATGAATTCGCCATCGCCTGCGCAGTGCCGCCCCACGAACTCAGCCCCCAGCTCACTGAACCTGCGGGGATACTTCTCTGACTCTCCACCCACCTCAAGAGGCAGTACTACCTTGAACCCCATGACTTCTTCCTTCAGTTCGTAGTCGAACTACAGTACCCCGCGATGCCAAAGACAATGGCCGAGGCCCAACGCTGAGAGAGTCCTGACCTGCCAGCCTGGACATCCGTTCGGACCTAGTGAAATAGGCGGGCCTGCCAATGTATAATGAGTGATGGAAAGAATGCTAGCATTGCCAGAAGCAGTGAGCAAATCCCAAAGGAGGAGCCATGGGAGATAGAGTGGCTATCTTCATAGACGGGAGCAATCTGTATCATGCCCTGGAAGGCAATTTCAGACGCCATGACATCAACTTCGCCGAGTTCGCCAGCAAGCTTTGCGGCCAGAGACAGCTATTTCGAACATATTACTACAACGTACTGCAGGACGCCGCCCGCTGGCCCGAGGGCTACCGGGAACAGCAGGAATTCCTCAACATCCTGCGTTTGACCCCGTATCTGGAGATGCGCCTGGGCGGCACCAAGCCAGCAGGGGGTACCCCGGTGGAGAAGGGCATAGATGTTATGCTGGCCACGGACCTGCTGTATTTCGCCTGGCACGATTTCTACGACGTGGCGGTAATAGTCAGTGGCGACGCCGATTTCGCGTACGCGCTCCAAGCAGTGAAGAACATGGGCAAACATATCGAAGTGGCCTACTTCGAGAGCGGTGTATCGAAGGATCTACTGGATGTGGCCGACGACCGGCACGTACTGAACCGCGCCTTCTTCGGAGAGCTATGGACAGGCAGACGTCGCGCCAGACGTAGAAGGCCGAGTGCGGATACCAGAGGAGCCGCCACTGCACCCAATGCCAGCGGCGAAAGAAAGGCCTGATATGACGGGGATGACGACGTGGAGAGCAAGACCGCACATTCGGGCGGCGTTAGTTGTGCTGGTGATGCTGGTGCTGACCATCTTGCCCGGGTGCACCGAGCAGACATATACCCAGAGCATCCACATTGGCGTTGAGCAAGTGAACCTGGGAGGCATCCTCACACGAGTCGAGTACTATCGGTCTGGCGAACTTGTCAATTCAGTGAACCTCATTGATGGAAACGGTGACGGCGTTATTGACGGCAAGTCGGGGCCGGCGCAGCCAGGGAACTGGCCCAAAGGATGGGAATGGTTTGATGACCTGTACACCGATGTCACCGTGGGGCATTCCACCATAACCCTGACGGAAGACAAGGTAACTGTCCAGAATGGCACCACGTACGAGTTCATCACCGGAGAGTACGAGTGTGAAAGGGTTGGATGAACGGGCCGTGTTCTGAGGCTGAGCATGTCTGAGGAATGCCTTTTCTGCCGCATCGCTGCCGGCGAGATACCGAGCGACATCGTTTACCAAGATGAGGAGTTCCTGGCATTCAGGGACATCAACCCGTTGGCACCCACACACATTCTTGTCATACCCAGGAAGCACATCTCCTCGCTGGCACAGCTTGCTGGCCAGCAACAGGAACTCATGGGGCGCCTGATTATTCTGGCCACAAGGCTGGCAGAGAAAGAAGGAATCGCGGACAGGGGCTACCGGCTGGTGATGAACTGCGGCGCCGAAGGGGGACAGGTGGTAGGCCATCTTCACCTCCACCTCCTTGGCGGCAGGAAGTTGTATGACCAGCTCGGCTAGATTGCCCGCCAGTCCCACCTCCGCAGCCGATTGAGCCAGCACCGCCGCTTGGCAACAGCAAACCCACGGTGGTCCGTCATCAGGACTACATACTCACTCCTCAACATGCTATAGTCCTGTTTGAAGGAAGTGCCCCCTCCTTCATAAGGAGGCAGCGAATGAAGGAGATACGGTTGCACGGCAGAGGTGGCCAAGGGGTGGTCGTGGCAGCTCGGATACTGGCGAGCGCCTTTGTCAGAGAAGGGAAGTATGGCATGGCGTTTCCCAAGTTCGGTTTTGAAAGAAGAGGGGCACCCGTAGTAGCTTTCGGGCGCTTCGATGAGAAGCCGATCAGGGAGAAGACACAGGTATATGAGCCTGACTGTCTCATAGTGGCGGACCCCCGGCTCATTCGCTCCGTCGACATATTCGACGGCATAAGGCCTGACGGTACCCTCGTTCTGAACGCAGCTACACCGGTGAGCGACCGGTGGCACGAGAACCTGGTGGCCGTTATCACCGTTGACGCCACAGACATAGGTCTTACAGAGATCGGCACACCAATCACCAACACGTGCATGCTCGGCGCTTTCGTTCGGGCCACTGGCTGGCTGGAACTCGACTCCCTCCTGTCCAGCCTGGGCGAATACTTCGACGGCTCGCTACTGGACAAGAACAGGAGATGCGTGCAGAGAGGCTACGAGGAGAGCACAGCGCTAAGGTTGTGAAGGAGCCAGCATGAAATTCCGCAGCGAATATGATGCCCCTTGGTCAAGTTCAGCAGAGTTGCACGTCCTCAACACGGGTGAGTGGAGATACCAGCGACCGGTAATCGACGGGAACAAATGCATCAAGTGCGCCGCCTGTTGCCTCTTCTGTCCTACAGGTTGTATGAAGGAAATCAGTGATCAGTTCGCCGCAGACCTGGACTTCTGCAAAGGGTGTGGCATCTGCGCCAAAATATGCCCCGTGGGGGCCATCGCCATGGAGAGGGAGGCATAAGATGGATACCGGGTCGGAGCGTCAGCAGAAGCGCAGGGTCCTGACCGGAAACGCCGCTGCGGCATACGCTGTCCGGTTGTGCAAGCCGGATGTCATCTGTGCCTATCCCATCACGCCTCAAACGGAACTGATTGAAACCCTTTACCGCTTTCAGGCCGACGGCTCGCTGGGTGCCGAGATGGTTGAGGTCGAGGGTGAGCATTCGGCTATGAGCGTTCTAATCGGCGCGACTTCGGTCGGAGGTCGTGCGTTCAGTGCCACTTCCGCTCAGGGGTTGTTCTTCATGTTTGAGCCCTACATCTTCGCCGCGCTGCAGAGGCTTCCCATCGTAATGGTCAACGTCAACCGGGAGGCCATGAGCCCCACCACGGTCGCCAGCTCGGAACAGGACATCATGCTGGTCAAGGACACCGGATGGATCCAGCTCCACGCGGAATCCTGCCAGGAAATCCTGGACACCATAATCATGGCCTACAGGTTGGCTGAGGACCATCAGGTAATGGTTCCGGTCACCGTGTCCTACGATGGCTACTACCTCTCCTATTTCTCGGAGGTGGTCGATATTCCCCCGCAGGAAGCAGTAGACCAGTTCCTGCCACGTCGGGAGATGAGTCCCAAGCTGGACCCCCAAACACGGATGACCATCGCCCCCTTCGGCGATGCCCTGGTGCCGGAGTACCGCTACAAGCACCTGGCTGCTCTGCAGCGTTCCAAGGAGAAGCTGGAGCAAATAGACGGAGAATTCCAGCAGGCCTTCGGCAGGGGTTACGGCGGGCAGGTCGAAGAATACCGATGTGACGACGCCGACATAGTCCTGGTGACCATGGGAAGCTGCACTGGCACAGCCCGGGTCATGATCGACCGAAAACGGGACGAAGGCCTGAAGGTGGGGCTGGTCAAAACCAGGATGTTCCGTCCCTTTCCCACGGAAAGGCTACAGAGCGCACTCCAGGCCAAAAAGGCCATAGGCGTAGTAGACAGGAGCGTCTGCTTCGGCTGGAGTTGCGGCCACCTGATGGTGGAACTGAAAGCCGCCCTGAACGGGATGGAGCCTCAGCCGCTGTTGCTGAACTTCATCGGTGGGCTGGCTGGCGCCGACATAACGCTACAGCATATCGGAGGAATCATAGACACTGTTCACTCAGCAGCTCAAGGAAGGCAGTGTGAAGAGGTGACTTTCCTGGATCTGGAGTGAGGCAGGAGGAACACGATGCACAACCTGGTCAAAGAAGTCCCGGCCCTGAAACATCTGGGGAAGGAAGACCCCCTGTCTCCAGGTACGAGCGCCTGCATCGGCTGCCTGGTCGAGCTGTCATTGAGGTTCACCCTTAGAGTCCTGGGAGAGGACGTCCTGCTCTTCACTGCGCCCGGCTGTGCAGTGACATTCACGCTTGGCTTGGGCAGCCATTCTCAGGTCAGGCTGGCTCAGTTCCCCGCCCTGCTCACCAATGTGGCCTCGCTTATGACCGGGGCGAAAAGGTACTACCGGCACACCGGAAGGAGCACCAAGACCGTGGCCTTTGTCGGTGACGGCGCCACCGTGGACATAGGCTTCCAGCCCCTCTCGGGAGCTGCTGAACGGCAGGAGAACCTGGTCTACATCTGCTACGACAACGAAGGCTACATGAACACCGGTGTCCAGAGAAGTAGCAGTACACCCCTGATGGCCCGCACGACTACCTCCCCTGTGGGAAGGAAGCGACATGGTAAGGAGCAGAACAGCAAATACATGCCCCTGTTGATGCTCCTTCACGATGCCCCCTACGTAGCTACGGCCACGATTGCCTATACTCGCGACTATGCTGAGAAGCTCAGCAAAGCTATGAATGTCAAGGATGGCCTGTCATACATCCATCTCTTCACGCCCTGCGTGACCGGCTGGGGGATCCCTGTAGACGGAGGCCTCGACGTGTGCAACGCGGCGGTGGAAACGAACTACTTCCCTCTCTGGGAAGCCGAGAAAGGAAAGGTGCGCCTCACACAAGAGATCACCAATCCCAGGCCCATCCGTGAGTATACCGACCTGTCACGCAAGTACGCCCACCTTACGGCCCAGGACCTGGAACAGATTCAGGAAAAGGTGAACGCCAGATACGCCATGATCAGGGCTCTGGCGGGACAAGGATAGGGCCACCAAGCGCGACTACCGGCGGGCTGTACGGATAATCTGCCTACAGCGACTTTAGCCTAACGATAGTCTCTTCTACGACTTCATCGGGCGTGGATGCCCCGGCAGTGACCCCCACGCGGCCTTTCCCTGCCACCCAGCTGCTCTCCACTTCGCTTGCCTCTTCCACGAGGTGGGTTTCGACCATGGAAGAACAAAGCTCAGCCAGGCGCTTGGTATTGGCGCTGTTGCGTCCTCCTATCACTATCATGAGCTGGCTTCTCGCAGCCAGTTCCAGGGCCGCTTCCTGCCGTCTTCGCGTGGTCTGGCAGAGGGTATTGACTATGCGCAATTCATCAAGACCGCCGTTCCCCACCCTCTCTCCCTCACCCCTCCCATCCAGGACACCCTCAGCGGCGATCACAGAAGGAACGGCACGCATAAGCCTACCGACAAAGTCCACGAAGGCCGGCCAGGTCTGCGTCGTCTGCGATATGACGCCCACGCGATGCCCCTCGTTCTTCTTTGCTGCCCTGCCTGAGAAAAGGCCTTCTTCTCGCCCTAGCGCGAAGGCTATGTGAATCTGAGCTGCGTCAAGGGCCGCCACACCCCTGCCACCAGCCCAGCCCAGCAGTCCCTTGACCTCGGAGTGCTCCGCTTCCCCAAAGACGATGACGTAGTAGCCGGCTTCAGCCAGCCCCCTGGCAGTATTCTGCGCCCTGCGGACTATGGGACACGTAGTGTCGATCACCCGAACGCCCCCGGCCTCGACCTCCTTCAGCACAGCCGGGGCTACGCCGTGCGCCGAAATAGCCACTACGCCGCCCGTCGCTTTGCCCGGCTCATCGACTGGCGTGACCCCCACCTCGGCCAAGTGCTGCACCAGCCGCTGGTTGTGCGCCACCGGGCCGAGCGTCTCCACCCTCCCGTACCGCACGGCGGCCTTCTTTAGCATCGTGACCGCTCTCCTCACGCCGAAGCACAGGCCCAGGTCCCTAGCCTTCTCAATCTCCATATGCTCCCCGGTACTCCTCAGGCAGCAAGGCGGCGATTCTTCTCATCAGCATGTCGGTCAGCGCTCTACTTTGCGACCGGCTCAGCCTGCCTTCGACGGCCGGGACTGAGAAGGCTTGACCAATGGTGATGACGATAAGGGGACGCCTCCATAGCCAGCTTATCCCAGTGAGCTTCTCTGTCCCTGTGATGGCCACGGGCACGATAGGGGTGCTCGTCCGTGCGGCAAGCAAGGCGGCTCCGGCCTTGCCGGGCAGCAGCCTGCCATCATGGTCCCGTTTGCCCTCAGGGAACACGCCTAATGCCAGCCTCTGGCTCAATACGTTCCTGGCCTGCTCCAATACCTTCCGCTGGTCCTTGATTGTCCCTCCGCGCGGTATTGAGAAGGCCTGTGCCCACCGGATAAGAGGACCGACAAAGGGGTAGCGGAAGAGCTCCTGCTTCGCCATATACGTAATCCACCGGGGAAAGGTAGATCCCAGCAGCACAGGGTCAACCAGGTGGACATGATTGGCTGCCACGATGAGCGGACCGGTCAGGGGCACATTCTCCCGCCCCCGAATCTCCCAGGAGAGAAAGATCCCGTGGAGGAATCTGAGAATAGCTACAACGACCTTCTGGGACCGGGTCATCGATTCACCGCCCGGCGGACGTCATTCCAGAGGCCCCGAGGGCGCATCCCCGGCACGAAGCCGGACAGCCAGGCTGTATATCCTGCCGACCACCTGCTCCAGGCTCAGCTTCTCAGTGTCAATGGTTACGGCGTCCGCGGCGGCTTTCAGCGGTGAGATAGCTCTGTGAATATCGTTATCGTCCCGGCGCTCCAGTTCAGCCAGGATAACATCGTAGTCTGCTTTCCTACCGCGCTCAAGCAGCTCCCTGTAGCGGCGCATGGCCCTTGCCTCAACGGAGGCTACCATGAAGACCTTCAAGTCGGCCCAGGGCAAGACCACCGTGCCGATATCCCTGCCGGCCATTACCAGCTTCCCCTTCTTGGCGACTCTGCGCTGTTCGGAGACCATCTTCTCCCGCACCCTGGCGACCTTTGACACTAGGGCGACCTCCTCCTCTACCTCGGAGCGAGTCAGCTTTGAAGAGATATCCTTCCCGTCGATATGAACGGAGAGGCGCCCCCCTTGACCCACCACGAATTCAAACTTCGTGATCGCAGCCAGGTGAGAGAGACCCACTTCGTCCTCCGAAGAGAGGCCTGCCTGGATGACTCTCCAGGTGAAGGCCCGATAGATGAGCCCGGTATCGAAGAAGCAGAAGCCGAGTCTCCTTGACAGCAGAGAGCCAACGCTGGACTTGCCGACTGCCACAGGTCCATCGAGGGAAATCAGTTCCAAGCTCAAGCTAACAACGAAGTATAGCAGACCCCCAGGCCAACTCAAATCTGCCAGCAGGGCGCCAGAACCTTGGAAAAGCCGCGTGGGACTGGAGTATAATAGGCGGAAAACGCAACGACAGCAAGAAGGAGGCAGCGATGTCACAGAAGGTAACCAAGGAGGAGCTTCTGGCCAAGGCGAAGAAGCCAGCGGAAGACGCTATGAAACTCCACAGCTTCTATCATGGC
>SMTZ1_10002151_pt1 | contig 19963 bp, 15 predicted proteins | sample DeeMarSWOR136_30_FD_25667 | JGI IMG/M metagenome (IMG submission 25667) | reverse complement strand
GTATTGACTCTCTTTTCCCACGAGCAGTTACCAAGGATCTTCTTCAGTATCAAAGACATCACGAAACAATCCTTAGGAATATGGGGGAGGGAGTAATTGAAGTAGATGCTGACTTTAAGATTGTCCATATCAATCCTGCAGGTTTAATGATTTTTAAAACGTTAGAAAGGATGGTAGTTGGAAGCAACCTATTTAATCTCTTTAACGATAAGAGGGAGATGCATGAGATTTTATCCAGATTGTCGAAAGCAAAAGAATACTGCAGTGAGAAATTGACTTTGGGGTATAGGGATAAAACTCTCAGGATAGTTTTTACTAATCTCATTGAGAACAGCCATAATGAGGGTTTTCTACTCATTGTCCAGGATATAACAGACCTCTCCCAGAAGATTGGAGAACTTACACTCATTAATAGCGAGCTCAAGAAGACACAAGCTCAGCTTATTCAAGCTGCCAAATTATCTGCATTAGGTCAGCTGGCGGCAAATATCACTCATGAAATCAATACCCCCCTTACCAGTGTCTTAGGATATGTCTCCCTTTTATTAAACAGCATGGATAGTAGTGACCCTCGCAAGAGTGATCTTAAGATTATTCAAAGTGAGGCACTGCGTGCCCGAAATATTATAAGGGGTCTCTTAAACTTTGTTTACCAAGGAGAAGGGAACCTACAAGAACTTGATATAAGAGAACTCGTTAAAGAAACCTTACTTTTGGTTTCTAATCGGGCTAAATCCCAGAAAGTAACAATCGTTGAGCACTATGGTAAAAAATCAATGGTCGTTGAGGTTGATGCCAATAAGATGAAACAGGTGCTTATCAATCTCACTAATAACGCTTTTGATTCCATGCCTCAGGGAGGCACTCTGACTATTACTACCTTTAGTGATGATGACTTCCTCAATATCCAATTTCAAGATACAGGGGTAGGAATTTCTCCTCAAGCACTATCGGAGATCTTCGACCCCTTTTTCACGACTAAGCCGAAGTTGAAGGGTACTGGATTGGGACTTTCTCTGAGTCTTAAGATTATAAAGAGTTTTGGTGGTACCATTGAAGTAAAAAGTGAGGAAGGGAAAGGAAGTACTTTCAACGTGAAGATTCCTTTAAAAGGAAAGAAGGGTAACCTTGATATGTAACTTCATGCACTTTGAAACAGGAAATCCTAAATTCTAGATCCGAAGCGCTCAACAAATCCAAAATCCTCATGTTCAAAATGAAAAACAACTGTTCTGGTCTTTTGAAGTTCTACCATTAGAATTTGTTTCAAGTTTTGTTAGTGGGATTTCGGGATTAAAAAAATATGACCGTAAACAGTGTAAACATCACTATTGAATAGTACAAAACATCCAGGATCCTCTCTAACCTAAAGGTACCATTTTCTCTCACTACCACTCCTCTTCAACCATCCATTTTGTATAGCTAGTAGTGGGGATTTCCTGAATGAAGCGAGAGGGTTTTAAAAGAGTAGAAGACTTATAACCACCATAATCCCAGAGAGGGTAACCCAAGTAGAGTTCATCTCTGGCCCTGGTAGCTGCGACATAGAATAACCTCCTTTCCTCTTCTTCACCAGCTACACTATTTACACTTCTCATAGAAGGGAATCGTCCTTCAACCAGCCAAATGATAAATACGATGTCCCACTCCAATCCCTTAGCCTGATGGATGCTAGACAGTCTTACCCTCTCGTCTTCATATCCACCTCCCACCACGTCCTCTGCAACCACACTGCTTAAGAGGGCAAGCTCGCTTAAGAAACTTTCTGTAGAAGTGTACTGTTGTGAAAAGTGCATTAATTGATTGATATCTTCCACACGTGATTCATGGTCAGGATATCTGCTCTTGAGATATCTATCGTACTCTTCATTCAATAATGTTCGAATTATTTCTGACGGTGCTTTGAGTAAATCTGGTGTGTTTAAGTGATTCAAGGTAGTTGTAAGTCTCTTCCAGTAATCTTTTGATGGCTTAGGAATGAGATTGAGAATACTCTCAGAGTTCATACTTTTTAAAGGAGAAGTTGAAGATGAAAGTATATTCCAGATCTTATGTGCTGTTGCATTGCCAATTTTTGGCAGCAGTTTAGCAATCCTCTTCCAAGCCAGTTCATCAAAAGGGTTCACGATAACCTTTAGATAGCTCGTGATATCTTTAATGTGTGCCTGCTCGAAAAACCTCAAACCAGACCTCACCTCGAAGGGTATACCTCGACGGGTCAGTTCCATTTGAAGTTCCATACTATGATAGTGAGCTCTATAGAGAACAGCCATTTCATTAAGCGATCTTCCTTCGCCCCTGAGTTCTAGGATCCTTTGAGCTACAAAGCTCGCCTGCTGCATTACATCGTTAAAGGGGACAAGGACGGGTTGCAGACCACTTTCTCGAATTGCCCTAAGATTTTTTTGAAATTGGTACTGATTGTTGATAATGCTGGTATTAGCTAGATTAAGTATTTCTGGCACACTTCGGTAGTTTGTCTCTAGCTTGTAAATACGAACATCAGGGTAACGCTTAGGAAACTCAATGATGTTTGCAAAGTTGGCTCCTCTGAAGCTATAGATACTTTGAGAATCATCCCCTACCACCATAACATTTTTATGCCCCTGGGATAAAAGGTCGATGATATCAGATTGAATACGGTTAGTATCTTGATACTCATCGACCAGAATGTGCTGGAATTTTTGAGAGTAGTATTCCCTCATATTGGAGTGATCGCTGAGCAAGGTCAGCCAGTTGAGTAAAAGATCATCAAAATCCATCATGTTGCTTTTCTTCTTCCGTTTCTGATAATGGAGGGCTACTTTCTTTATCTCATCTGTGAGCTCATAGAAGAAGGGATAGCGTTCAACAATAATATCATCCATTTTGTTTTGGGTATTAACCGAAAGACTGATGATGTCCTGCAATATGTCACCCTGAGGAAATCTTTTTTCTTTGGTTTTAAAGCCCAGATCGGCAACGCAGGCATTGAGTAGCTCCTTGGAGTCTTGTTGATCTAGAATGCTGAAATTATTATCGCATCCTAAAACGTGAGCTCGGCTTCTTAAAATACGATTGGCAATGTGATGGAAGGTACCACCCCAAAGTTTTCTGATATTTAGACTAATCAGCAATTCTACCCGATGGAGCATTTCCTTTGCAGCCTTATTAGTAAAAGTAACAAGTAATATTCTAGAGGGATTAATGCCGGATTCTATGAGCCTGGCTACGCGGTAGGTGATGGTTCTGGTCTTACCGCTGCCTGCACCTGCAATGACCAAGATAGGACCATCTCCACTCATTACCACTTCAAGCTGCTCAGGATTGAGTTCCCGCTGGTAATTGACTGTAAATTTCTGCTTATAGGAGTGTGTTTTGAGCGTGTATTTCTGCACGGAGATCGTGCTCACTGTAAAGTAATTCTATAAACGGCATAAATTTTATATGTTAAACATTACGTTGTCCACCTGAGTCTAAAAAAAAATTTTTATACTGTATCAAGCTACTTGAAATTTCAAGGAAAGTCAGGAGTCAGAAGAGGTATCATCTTTCTTCAAAATCAGAGAGAGTAAATATAGATTCTAGCCTATACCCTTTTTCAGATAGATACTCACTTCCTCCCTCTTCCCTATCAATCAGGGCAAGAACTTGGACCACTTGAAATCCTTCCTCTTCTGCCCTCGAGATAGCATTTAAGGTAGTTGCACCTGTGGTCACCACATCTTCGACAATGGCAATTTTTGCCCGAGGAGGGAGGTTGGCTATTCCCTCTATCCACCTGCAGGTTCCATGCTTCTTGGGTTCTTTTCTAATAATAAAAGCAGGCAGGGGATTGCCTTCAAGGAAACTTACGATTGCAATACCGGTGACAATGGGATCAGCACCTAATGTCATGCCACCCACGGCTTCAACAGTGATTGGAGAGTGTCTGATTTTCTCATAGAAAAGTTTACCCGTTATATAAGAACCCTCAGGATTGAGCGTGGTTTGTTTACCATCAAAATAGAAATTGCTTTCCCTCCCTGAAGAGAGTTTCACCTTCCTCCTTTCGTAGGATTTTTCTTTTATCAGGTGCAGCAGTCGTTCTCTCTCTTCCATTTTTTAATCAGCCACCTATCTAAACCATATTTCTGCTATTTTAAACTAGGCGATGAGTTTAAAGAGAGCACTCTTAAAGCCATGTTCGTCGTGTATCTTTAGCATAATTTCTAGTACGAGTATAGGGAATTCTTTAAAGACTTCCTTATCCATCTTAGTGCTATCTTTCCCCGTGGTAATGATGAAATCAATACGTTTAAGATATCCCCTCAATTTTCTGGCATCTTTTGAGGTGTAGCAGTGGTGGTCGGGGAGCATCCACTCCTCAATCACTGACATACCTTGCTGCCTTAAAAGATAGGAGAAATAATGTGGGTTAGCTATACCTGAAAGAGCCAGCACTTTTTTCTCTTTGAGATCGTTAAGATCGATTTCCTTTTCTTCCTTCAGGGTAGTTACACATTTTATCTCGTAACTGGCAAAAAAAATCTGGGCATTAGGTTTAAATGATGTGATTTTACTTTCTATCGTTTGATCATCTTTACTATCAATTTTTTTAGTTAAGAGGAAGATATGAGCCCGATTCAGATGGATGAGAGGTTCTCTTAAAATACCTCTGGGCAGCAGGTAGCCGTTACCAAATCCATAGTAGAGGTCAATGAGGAGGATATCAGCATCCCTGTGCAGTCTCATATATTGGAATCCATCATCCAGTAGCACTACCTCAGCTGAAAACTGGTCAACAGCATATCGACCTGAGCGCACTCTGTCTCTTCCAATAATAATAGGTACACCAGGGAGTGCTTTTGAGAGTAGAAGGGGTTCATCTCCGGCATCCTGTGCATTTAAGAAAATCTGCTCTCCATTTGATACCACTGCTACTTTCTCTAAACTCTTTGCCTTATACCCCCGACTGAGCACAGCAGTCCTCAGGCCGTGTTCCTTAAACAGTCGTGCCAGATAGATTACAGTTGGTGTCTTACCTGTTCCTCCCATAGTAATATTGCCAATGCTAATTACCCGACAGGGCAAGCTATACGATCTAAACACTCCTGTTTTATAAAGGGTGTGTCTTAACTGAATGAGGAAACGGTAGAGAAGGGAAATAGGGTATAGGGAGAACAAGAGAAATCTTTTGTAGAAACTCTCTTCAGAGAAGGAAGAATAAATTGTTCTTTCAAAAAAGGCCCCTATATTCATTGATTCAATCTCTTCACCTGAGCCTTCCAATCACCTCCATCACTCTCTTAATGGCACCCTGATTATGTGCAATAACCTTGAAAGCCCGCTCACCAAGCTTGTCTCTCACTGTGTCATTTTGTAATAACATCCTCGCTTTTAAAAGAAACTCCTCTTGATTATGAACTTGAAGACCGCCTCCGCTTTCTCGTAGGCTTCTAGAAATCTCTGAGAAGTTCTCCATATGAGGCCCAAAAATCACAGCCTTTTTATAGGCAACGGGTTCAAGCACATTGTGTCCCCCGATTGAAACAAGACTTCCTCCTACAAAGATGATAGTTCCAATGCTATAGAGCTTGGAGAGCTCCCCAATGGTATCAAGCAGGATAACATTGTGTTGATCCCCCCCCCTCCCCCTCTTAATTTCCGTTTTCTTGATGCTAGGCAGCTTGTGGCGAGAAAGAAGGTGTGCCACTTCATCAAACCGTTCGGGATGTCGAGGAGCAAGCACAAGAACGAGATCTTCATAACTTTGCTTAAGGCCTTTAAAAACTTCTAGTACAATATCCTCTTCCCCCTTATGGGTGCTTCCCGCAATAAAAATTCTTTGACCTTCCTTCAAATTGAGTATGCTATAGAGAGCTACTTTTTCTTCAGAGCTTAGGACAGACACACGTTGATCAAACTTGAGATTTCCAATGGTGATAACGCGGTCTACCTTAGCTCCAATATCAATGATTCTCCTGGTATCAACCTCTGTTTGCATGCAGAAGGCATCAATATTATCTAAGACTTTACTGAAGAAAAAGCGAGCCCATCTATATTTATGGTAAGAATGATTTGAAATCCGACCACTAATCATCACAGAGGGAATGTTGTTGTTTTTAAGCTCCCTCAAGAGATTTGGCCAAATCTCAGTTTCTAGGGTTACAAAGAGCTTAGGATTGATCTTCTTAATTACCCTTTTTACTATGAAGGGATAATCGAAGGGAAAGTAGAATACCACATCAACCTCTTTTGCCCTAATAGTGGCAGTATAATTACCGGTAACGGTAACAGTGGAGAGTGCAATTTTCTGAGAAGGGTGTCTTTTCTTTATCTCCTGAATGAGAGGAATGGCAGCCATCACTTCTCCCACTGAAACCGCATGTATCCAAACAGGTCTGCTACCTGATAGTTTAAGGAGCACATGTGGTGGTAATAACCCCAGTTTTTGGGAAAGCCCCTTTCTGTATTTCTTTTTTACAATAGCTAAAAGAATAAAGGGGGATGAGAGGAGAGAAATGATAAAGAGAAGTATGTTATAGATTAAGTACATAAGCAGATATGTCTTTTAATTAAAAATCATTATCTTGATAATCATTAGGTTGTTCCTGGAGTTGAAAGGGAATCCGATCGATGGAGGTGATCTGCTCCGTGGAATTGCATCTGGTAGAGTTTGTAGTATTCACCCCCACGCGCCAGAAGCTCGCTATGGGAACCTTCTTCCATCATACTACCATCTGAGATGACTATGATACGATGTGCTTTTTTAATGGTAGAAAGTCGATGAGCAATAATAAAGGTAGTGCGTCCTTCCATAAGTTTTTCCAGCGCCCCCTGTACCTCTTCTTCTGCTTTACTATCCAGGGAAGAGGTAGCCTCATCCAGAATGAGGATAGGAGCGTTCTTGAGAAGGGCCCGGGCAATAGCAATTCTCTGTTTCTGTCCACCCGAGAGTTTTACACCCTTCTCCCCTATAATGGTATCATAACCTTGGGGAGTTTCTAAAATAAATTCATGAGCATAAGCCGCCTTTGCTGCAGCTATGATTTCTTGATCAGATTTTTCCAAACTTCCATAGGAGATATTATTTTTGATGGTATCATTAAAGAGGATAATTTCTTGCGTAACCAAGCCAATCTGATCTCTTAAAGATTTTAGTGTAACATCTCTAATGTCGATACCGTCAATGAGTATGGCACCGGATGTTACATCATAGAAACGTGGTATGAGATTGGCGAGGGTAGTTTTTCCAGTACCGCTGGTACCTACGATGGCAATGATCTCACCTACTTTTACCTTCAAATTAATATCTTTTAAGATAGGTTCTTCATCATACTGAAAAGAGACGTTTCTAAATTCAATCTCTTCCTTAATTCTGGGCTGCACTATTGCGTTCGGTTTGTCTACAACCTCGGCTTTAACATCTAGGACCTCAAATGTTCTTACCGCTGCAGCCAATCCTTCCTGAACTGTCTGATTGAGCTTATTCAGCTCACGAACCGGTTTGTACATCATGGCAAAGGCTGCCACAAAGGAGAAGAAATCTCCGGTGGTCATATAGCCTTTGATTACGTTATATCCACCATAGAAAAGAATGCTTGCAGAGGCAATGCCTCCCAACATTTCCATGGTAGGGGAAGCAAGTGCCCGAATGCGGAGTCGCTTAATCCTGATTTTAAAGAAACGGAAATTTTCCTCTGAAAACCTCAGGTTTTCATAGTGTTCCATGCCGAATGCTTTAACAATTCGGATACCTGAGATAGTTTCATAGAGAAATTTGGCAATGTCTGCCATTTTTCGTTGGCTCTTTGTGCTGAACTTCCTGCTCTTTTTGCCAAATATCTGGATAGGGATTATAGCCCATAAGATAATGAGATAGGATATGAGAGCTAGTTTCCAGTTCACCCAAAAGGTATATCCTGTTAAACCCAGGATAGTAAGAGCATCCCTCAGAAGAGAGGTAATACTATCAGAGACGGTGGATTGTAAAAGAGTAGTATCATTGGAAATACGGGACATTAAAACCCCTGTAGGATTCTTAGTAAAAAAGGCGAGAGAGAGTGTCTGTAGGTGGTGGTAAATCTTATCCCGGATATCGGTAACCACTCTGATAGCCACATAACCCATCAAGTAGTCTTGGCCATAGCCAAATAACCCTTTAAAAAAATAGAGAACAACAATTGCAATAGGAATAAAGGTGAGCATTTGCATATTCTTTTCAGCAAAGATGTCATCCATAACTTTTTTGACAATAAAGGCGATTGAGGTGTTAGCACCTGCCAGTAAAATGGCAGAGACAATAGCAAGAACCATCCTCTTCCAATAGGGTTTAACGTACTGTAATAACCGCCTATAGAGCTGAAAAGAATCTTTAGTTGAGGTTTTACCCATTATATAACCTCAATTTATTCCTCCTTTTAAGGAGGTTTTTACTACGCTCCTTGGAGGGTACTCCTTTGATAATGGAGCATTTCCAGGGCAATTTTAGCTGCCCGATTCGATGCCCCCGGCTCTCCTAATTTTCTTTTAATGCAGCTAAGTTCTTCACAGATACCCTGATGGTAGGAGGTATCTTCTAACATGCGAGTTACCTCATAGGTAATCCTTTCTGCAGATGCCTCATCTTGTATCAATTCAGGAACAACCTTTCTACCGGCAATAATATTGGCCATCCCGATGTATTTTACCTTCACTAATTTCCTTCCCACCAGATAGGTGAGAGGGGACATCTTATAAAGAATGACCATAGGCGTTGACAGGAGTGCTGTCTCTAAGGTGGCTGTCCCTGAGGCAACAACGACAAGATAGGAAACATCAATAACTTCATATATACTGTCGTCAACTACTGTAATTGCCACAGTAGCATTTTTAGTTAGTTTTACTATCTCCTCCTTTTTCAATCCAGGTGCAATGGGTAAGATAAATTGCAGGTTCTTAAATCTTTTGCTAAGTTGCTGAGCAGCTCCTATCATAGGAGGAAGTATCCTCTTTACCTCGCTTAATCTACTTCCCGGCAGTAGTCCAATAGTTACCTTTTGATCATCGAGACCAAATCGTTTAATGTTTTCTTCTTTCGATTTGTTAACCTTCACTATATCCAGTAAAGGGTGGCCTAAGAAACTGACCTCAATGCCTTCTCTCTCATATAAAGAGAACTCAAAGGGGAAAACTACAATCATTTTATCAACTAACTTACCAATCTTTTTGATCCGGCGGGTTCTCCATGCCCATACCTGGGGACTGATGTAGTAGAGCACAGGAACGTTGTATCTTTTGGCTGCCTTTGCCAGACGGAGATTGAAATCAGGGTAATCAATTAAAATTATGAGATCAGGCCTGTCATTTTTTAAGGACTTCTCAAGCCACTTAAAGACACGATAGAGATGTCCTAGATGGTGTATAACCTCTGTGATTCCCATCACAGAGAGTCTTGAGATATCAAATATAATGCGAACCCCTACTTCCCTGAGTTTCTCACCACCCATACCATAGAACTGTAAACTCGACTCCAGTGTGAGCATCGCTTTTACAAGATAAGATGCGTGGAGATCTCCTGAAGCCTCTCCTGCGGCAATGAGAATCCTTTTCACCTTGGATATTATCCACTAATTCTCTGAGTATCTATCCTCAACTGTTTTGCAATCTCTAAAGCTACCTTAAGAGCCCTTATGCCTTCTTCACCAGAAACCGGGGGTGTGCTCTTCTGTTTAACCGCCTTAAGGAAGGACTTGATTTCTTCTTCTAGAGAGTCCTTAGGCTCAATCTCCAACTTTTTGCTCACAATGTAAGGGAGCTTTCCTTCATCCTCAATCTTCCTATAAACTGAGACCTTTTGGGTTGCAAAGTCAATGGAGATGTAAGCATCGTGTTGAAAAATTCTTATTTTTCTCATACTCTTATCAGATATTCGACTCGCAGTCGCATTAACCACACATCCATTTTCAAATTCTAATCTGGCATTAGCAATATCAATCATAGGAGAAACGACAGGTACTCCCACTGCATGGATTTCTTTCACCTCAGCACCGACCAAGCTGAGAATGATGTCAATATCATGGATCATTATATCTAAGATGACATCTACCTCAGTACCCCTTTCTTGAAAGGAGTTTAAGCGGTGGGATTCGATAAAAAGCGGATTTTTTACCATACCCTCTACTGCAAGGTAAGCTGAGTTAAAACGTTCTAAATGTCCGATTTGCAAAATGAGATCTCTCGCATGAGCAATGGCGATTAACTCATCAGCTTCCTTTAGGGTTGTAGTCATTGGTTTTTCAAGTAAAACATTGATGTCATGTTCCAGAAAGTCCTTTGCTATAGAGTAATGTAAAGGTGTAGGAACCACAATACTTACCGCGTGGAGCTGGGTGTACAAATCTTTATAGTTGATAAAAGGTTTAGAATTGGTCTGATTGGCTAATGCTAAAGCCCTGGAGTAGTTGGTATCTACTACCCCTATCAATTCTGCTTCAGGATGGCGAGCATACTTTTCTGCATGAAATTTTCCTAGATAACCGCATCCTATAACAGCAACCTGTATCTTCTCCATCTACCGTGCGATACCTCTTTCTGAACTCTTAATAAAACTGGTGAGATGATCGACCTCAGGTGAGTTTTCTATCTCAGCCTGTATCTGATCCAAGGCACTTTTTACCGTGAGACCGGATCTGAAGATAATACGATAGGCTTTCTTGAGGTTGCTGATTGCCTCATTTGAGAAGTTGTGCCTCTTTAGACCTACCATGTTCAACCCGTATAGTTTAGCCCTTTGACCGTTAGCAATCATATAAGGTGGGATATCTTGATTTACACCCGAACCCCCACCTATAATGCAGTGGCAGCCAAGTCTCACAAATTGGTGGACTCCTACTAATCCTCCTACAATGGCGTAATCTTCAATTTTAATGTGTCCTGCGAGTGTAGCAGCATTGGCAAGGATCACATGATTGCCAATCTCACAATCGTGAGCGACATGGCTGTAAGCCATAAAGAGATTATTATCACCTATAATGGTTTTGCTCTTTGAGTGGGCGGTTCCCCTATTGATGGTGGCAAATTCTCTTATGACGTTATTATTGCCTATGATAACCCACGATTCCTCTCCTTTGTATTTTAGATCTTGAGGGATTGTTCCTATCGAGGCAAATTGAAAAATTCTGCATCCTTCACCAATCTGTGTCCACCCATCAATAACCACATGGGGACCGAGCTTGGTACCTTTACCAATCTTTACATGGGCGCCAACAATGCAATAGGGACCTACTTCTACCCCAGAATCTAGTTCCGCTCTAGAATCGATAACAGCATATTTATGTATCATACGTTCTCTTTGAAGTACAACAGGAGCTTCGCTATTTCCTTAAACCTATTTCTCAGCAATCGTTGCCATCAGTTCAGCCTCAGCAACAAGTGCTCCTTCTACAAAGGCCTTCCCACTAAATTTCCAAATTGATCTTTTAAAATGGAGTGCCTCCAGTTCGAATCGTACCTGGTCTCCGGGATATACAGGTTTGCGAAATCTTGCCTTGTCAATTCCTAGAAAAAGAACATTCTTGCTCCCTGCCTTTTCTCTTTCTGAGCTTAGTGCTAAGATGCACCAGGTTTGTGCCATTGCTTCGATTAGTAAAACACCTGGCATAATAGGGAAACCTGGGAAATGACCCTGGAAGAAGGGTTCATTGATACTCACATTTTTGATGCTCACAATCCTTTTACCTTCTTCCATCTCCAAGACCTTATCAACTAGGAGGAACGGGTAGCGATGGGGTAATAACTTCATAATCTCTTTTACTTCTTTTATCTTTTTTTCCTCTTTCATTTCCTATCTCCGGTGTACTGTTGAAAGGTCTCTTCCAGCACTTTAACCTTTTTCTCCAGTTTATTAAGGACCTTTCTCATCTGAGGGAGCAAAGGATAACATCGAGAAGATTTCAGCCACTGTCTGTGGGGCATGTGGGGATATCCAGAGACTATGGTATTGGCAGGAACACTTCCACTTACACCTGTCTTGGATCCTACAACAGTGTTGTCTCCAATCTCAATGTGTCCCACCACACCAACCTGACCAGCTAGGGTAACGTGAGTGCCAATCTTGGTACTACCAGAGATGCCTACTTGGGCAACCAGTAGTGTATCTTCTCCAATCACCACATTATGGGCAATATGAACTAAATTATCCGTTTTAACTCCCCTCTTGATCCAGGTTTTACCTAGGGCACCTCTGTCTATTGTATTATTAGCACCAATCTCCACATCATCATCAATCTGGACGATGCCTACTTGGGGGATTTTATAGTATCGGTTTCCATCCGGGGCAAATCCGAATCCATCGCTGCCGATTACGGTACCAGAGTGAATGATTACCCTCCGACCGATTCGACAGTGTTCTCTAATAGAGACATGAGAATAAATGATGGTTTCTTCATCAATAAATGTTCCATCCCCGATAAAGGTGTGAGGATAGATGACGACCCGATCAGAAATAGTGACACCTTTGCCGATAAAGGACAAGGGGTAGATGGATACCTCTTTGCCTATCGACGTACCCTCTCCTACTATAGAGCTTTTATCAATACCTCTAGAGGAGTGGGGGTGCTGGTGAAAAAGGGTTACAATCTTGGCGTAGGCAAGGTAGGGGTTATCCGTTATAACTAAGGGCTTATCTATACCCTCTATTTTGTTTGAGACAATGATGGCAGAGGCCTTCGTTTCTTTTGCTTTGGTAAGGTATTTGCTGTGAGCAATGAAGGTAATTTCTCCCTCCTGTGCATCATCCAAGCTCGAGATACCAGAAATTTTCAGGCTGGCATCTCCCACCACTTCTCCTCCGATAAGGTGTGCAATCTCTTGCAATGTTTTTTTCACGATGTTCACGCTCTCCCTTACTTTTTAGTTGTCTCTTCCCTTTGTAGGTATTTCTGATCATAAATCTTGATTATCTCTTCTGTTACCTCCGTTGCATCGTCTGCAAAAAGAAGCGCACTCTCACTCCTTTCAAAGATGAAGGTATATCCTTTTTCCTTCCCGTATTCCTGTGTAACTTTAACCAGTTCCTCAAGTATCTCTTTCGTAATTTCACTGTCCTGTACTTTGAGTTCATTTTGAGAATCTTCATAGAGCCTTTTGAAGTCACGAAGCCTTGTCTGATAGTCCTTCTCCTTTTTCTTAAACGTCTCCTCATTGAGCATAGCACTCTGTTTTTCCAGAATTTCTTTAAGCCTTTTCAGTTCCTCCTGCTGTGAGGCGAGCTTTTCCTCTGCTTTCTCTACTTTCCTGGCAAATTCCTCTTTAGCGTCTTGTCCAGCCTTGCAGAGATTCAGTGCCTTCTGCAGGTCTACGAAGGCAATCTTATACTCTGAGGCAGCGAAGACCACCTCACTCACAGATAAAATAAAAAAAATCCCCACACCCAAACCAAGCTTTCTCATTTCCTCATACCTCCTTTCCCCATCAAAACTCCTTGAGCTGACTAGAAAAGGGAGCCCATGGTGAAGTGAAACTGACTGGTATCTTCATCGTCTCGAGGACTTAGGTTTACACCCCACTCAACTCTTAAAGGTCCGAAGGGAGATTGCCAACGAATACCAAATCCCGCGCTCTTTCTGATATCTTCAAACCACCCCTCCTCTTTTCTGTAGGCATTTCCTGCATCGAAGAATATGACACCCCGTACCCCAGCCTCTTTTATCAGTGGGAAAATATATTCCATATTAAAAAAGAGCTCCTTTTCACCACCAACGCAATCTTTTTCATCTGGGTGCTTTGCTAAGGGATCGACATCCCCTCTTCTCTCTTTAGGTCCCACGTTACGTTCCTCAAAGCCTCTCATGCTATCCAGTCCACCTAGAAAGAATCTTTCAAAAATAGGTACATCCTCGCCGCTGTATCCCACAGAATAACCCATAGTTCCCCGAATCATAAAGGCAGAATCCCTTGGTAGGGGAAAATATTTGCTGAAACTCCCTATGAGAGTAATAAAATGATTGTCTCCACCCAGCCCAGCGAACTTAGTGGAGAAGCGAGTAACTGTACCCATGCGAGGAATGAAACGATCATCCAGCGTATCTCGAGTAATCCCCGCAATGAGAGCTCCCGTGGTTGAGGTCCCCTCCTGTTCAAGTATTTCAAGGACAGCGTCGTCATCCACATTTGATATCTCTATATCTTCATACTCGTAGGAAAAGTCAACCCTGGTAAACTCACCTATAGGGTGTCCAATGTTTATAGTCCCTCCCATGCTTTCACGGTCAAAGTCTTCATACCACCTCTCCATATTGAAGAGGTCAACCCCGGCTTTCCATCTGGTGTCAAAGAACCAGGGTTCAGTGAATGAGAACATGAAGCGATTGGTCCCCCCCATCTGGGCCCGCAGATCTAACCGTTGACCCTTTCCTAGGAAATTATCCTGGGTGAGCTGGATAAGTCCTACCAGGTTGTCTACAGAACTATAACCCGCGCCAAAGCTTATAGAACCTGTTGGCTTCTCTTCTACCTCGACATTCAAGATAACCTTCTGAGGGGTACTCGCTTTAGCAGTGGTCAGGTTGACCTTCTTGAAATAGCCTAGATTGTTAAGTTTTTGTCGACTTCTTTTTATCTCGCTATTGCTGTAAAGATCCCCTTCTACTATTTTTAGTTCACGGCGGATTACCTTATCTCGGGTTCTGGTATTACCCGTGATATTGATCTTTTCAAAATAGATCTTTTCACCTTTAGCAATTTCAAATTTTACATCTACTGTCTTCTGCTCATTATTGATGGCAGTCAAGGGAGTAATATCAACATCGGCATATCCTCGATCAGAATAGAATTCACTCAAGCCTACCATATCCTTATTAAGGAAACTGCTTCTAAATATTTCTCCTTCAACTGTTTTGAGGTCTTTGGATAGGGTCTCCCGGGGTACGATGAGGTCCCCAGTGATGTCAACATCTCCTATTTTGTATTGGTCTCCTTCATCAATGGGAATGGTGATATAGATGTCTTTCCCCTCATGGGTTATGGTGGGTTCACCGACCTTTGCCTTGATATACCCCTCATTGTAGTGGAACGCCATAAGTTTATCAAGATCCTTTTGAAAGGCTTCCTCCTTGAATATCCCCGCATTGGTTATAAAAGAGAGGAGGTTTTTCTCCCGGGTCTCCATGATCCTTTTTAGATGCTTATCTTTTATGTGCTCATTTCCTGAAAAAGAGATCTTTTTAATCTTAGAGATTTCATTTTCTCTAATGTAAAAATCTACAGAGGTTTCACCCTGGCTTGAAGGGGTAAGACTATAATCGATTTTGGCATTGAGATAGCCTTTATCTACGTAAAGTTTACGAATGTCTGCTACGTCTTTTCTCACTTGGTTTTGATCTAATACTCGACCGAGCTTGATACCCAGTGCCTTCTGAATATCAGGTGTTTTGATATGCTTATTTCCTTGAATCTTTATCTGATTTACTACAGGCCTTTCAACCACAATGAAGGTAACTTTCTTCCCTTCAGGAGAATCCTCACTGTCAATTTGAACGTCACTAAAGTAGCCCATTTGATACACTCGTTGGAGATCTTGCTGAAGAACTGAGGGAGAATAGAGATCACCTTCCCTACTGTTTAGTGCGAGTTTAATTGCATCTTTCTCGATATATCGATTTCCTTTGATATCTATCTCAGCCAGTAACTCCTTTCCCAAAATTTTTAGATCAAGCTGCCGTGCGAGAAGATTAATCTTAGCAGTAACTCCATCCATAGTTTCGCACTGAACGAAGACGTGCCCGTTATCCTTTTCTCCCTGTGTGTCAAGAATAATAGCATCTAGGCTGGCACCATCGCCAATCTTAGTCAAACTTCCTACAACGGCAAAATCAGCTCCTACCTGCATTCCCAGCTCTCGTGCTAAGCGTTCATCCAGTTCACCTCCCCTTTGAGAAAGGACCTCTTTGAGTGAGGGTTTTTCGATAGTTATAATTTCCCTATCTTGCTCCATACGAGTGAGCAACATATCAGAGATCCCCTCTTTGAGGTAATCGAGCTTTTCTCTACTATGAACCTTGAAGGGGAAAATGGCAACCTTTAAAGGTACTTTTCCCCACACGTTGGTTGAGAAAAAGCAGCAGATCACAAAGACAAAAATTCTCTTGGGCATAATCACTATACCACCCATTTATTAAAAAGCCTTTATGGTGAAATAATCCGTCCATCACTTAAGGTTATCCGTCTAGGTATCTTGTCTGCTAAACTTTCATTATGCGTGACTACCAGGAGGGTGATCTTCAGTTGTTGATTTAAAGACAAGAGCAGATCAAAGATCGCTTCCCCTGTTCGTGAATCAAGATTACCTATAGGTTCATCTGCTAGAATGATTTCAGGTTTTAGTATCAAGGCCCTCGCAATAGCCACTCTCTGTTGTTCTCCACCAGAGAGCTCCCCTTGCTTATGGGCTAATCTGTCCTTAAGGCCAACCGTTACTAATATCTTTTCTGACTCTTCAATGGCCTCATCCCTTTTATAACCCCGAATGAGGGCTGGCATCATGGTATTCTCCAGTGCGGTGAATTCAGGTAGAAGATAGTGAAATTGAAAGATGAATCCTATTTTATGGTTTCTGAACTCCGCTAATTCCATTTCACGTAAAGAAAACAAGTCCTCTCCCCTGTAAAATATCTTCCCTGAGGTAGGATGATCCAGGGTACCTAAAATATGGAGGAGGGTACTTTTACCAGCACCTGAGGCCCCCACAATGGTGAGTAGCTCTCCTTGAAAAAAATCGAAGGTTATATCCTTTAGTGCCTCTACCCTTTTTTGATTCATCCCATAGGTTTTGGAAAGGGCTTTTACTTGAATGAGTGGTTCCCCTTCTTTTTCGAGCTCGTCCTTGCAAAAGGAAGGATCATTCATAACTTAAAGCCTCCGCCGGGTCGAGCTTTGAAGCCTGCCAAGAGGGATAGATGGTAGCCAGAAGACTTATACTTATAGCAGAAATGGTTACTAAAATCAAATCTCTGGGTGTAATTTTTATGAGCAGATGAGATATATAATAGACATCTGGTGGTAGGGATACAATTTGATATTGATTCTGTAAGGTTGCCAGCAAAAAACTACCCCCTATCCCTAAGGTAGTACCTATCAATCCAATGATGAGACCTTCCAGAACGAATATCTTCATAATACTTAGAGACTGTGCACCCATGGATTTAAGGATGGCAATATCTTTGTACTTATCATTTACTACCATAATAAGAGTTCCCACCATATTAAATGCAGCAACTATAATCATCAGTACGAGAATAATAAACATGGCCATCTTTTCCAGTTTTAACGCTGCATAAAGGTTCTTATGCATCTTCATCCAGTCTCTAATCTGATACGCGGTTCCGAGCCTCTCTTCAACTTTTCTCGATACCTGCTTCACCTGATAGATATCTTTTACCTTCACCTCTATCCCAGTGACGGCACCAGGGTTGTTGAAAAAATGCTGGGCGTTCTCTAAAGAGATATAAGCAAGTGAAGAATCATATTCATACATCCCAGAGTCAAAGATTCCCACCACCTTAAATGTTTTGCATCGCGGTACCATCCCTGCTGGAGTCATGGTTCCAAAGGGGGATATGACCTTGATCTCATCGCCACAAAAGACACCTAGAATCATACCCAACTCCTTACCCAAGAGAATCCCAGGCAAGCCAGAGGAGGGAGGGAGATTAAGATCAGTGAGTTTTCCTTCCTTGATAATAGAAGCAAGATTAGTTACCTTAGGGGCGCTATCCACCTCAATGCCCTTAAGTACTACTCCCAGTGCATTTGAAGGTGAGGTTAGCATTGCTTGACCATAGATAGAGGGGGTGGCAGAGACAACATCTTCTATCTTATTGACTTCCTTTATAATCTCTCTGTAGTTAGTAATACCTGCTCCATATGTGGAGATGACTAGGTGAGACTTTACCCCCAAAATTTTGTCTCTAAGATCATCGCTAAACCCAGTCATAACTCCTAATACAATGATAAGAGCCATGACGCCAATGGCTACACCACTTATAGAGATGAAGCTAATGACCGAGATAAATGTCTGCTTCCTTTTTGCTTTAAGGTAGCGTAAACTGATGAACAGCTCGTAGGGGATGTTCCGTTTCATCCTTTACCTTTCTGGCTTAAGGAGGGGGAAGAGAATGACATCTCGGATGGAGGCAGCATTGCTCAACAACATAACTAGTCTGTCAATTCCCACTCCTTCACCAGCTGCTGGGGGCATGCCATATTCTAGTGCGTGGATAAAATCTTCATCCAGTTTGCCCACCTCTTCAATAGATTCACTTAAAGAGAGTTGTTTGAGAAACCTCCCTTTTTGATCTATAGGATCATTCAACTCAGAAAAGGCATTGGCTATCTCTTGACCATTAATGAAGAGCTCAAATCTTTCCACTTCTTCAGGATTTGTGTCACTTCTTCGTGCCAGGGGAGAGGTCTCGGTTGGATAATTGGTTATGAAAGTTGGTTTAATGAGATGGGGTTGTACAACTTTTTCAAAAATCTCATTTACAATCTTACCCACACCATCTTGGGCGGAAGGTGAAAGGCCAAGTGTTTGTGAGTGTTTAAGAGCCCGATTCCTATCTTCGAGGATGTGGGGTTCTATCTGCCCATAGTGTTTTATCGCTTGTTTCATGCTCAATCGGTGCCAAGGAGGTGTAAAATCGATTTCTTTATCGAGATAGGGAATTTTTAACGATCCCGACAGGTGCTGGGCTATATGGCAGATCATCTCTTCCGTTAAATCCATTAAATCTTCATAGGTTGCATAGGCCTGGTAGAACTCCAGCATGGTAAATTCTGGGTTATGGTGAGTTGAGATTCCTTCATTTCTGAAATTCCGGTTGATTTCAAATACTCTTTCAACTCCCCCTACAAGTAACCGTTTTAGATAGAGCTCGGGTGAGATGCGTAAATAGAGATCGAGATTAAAGGTATTATGATGGGTTTTAAAGGGGCACGCAGTAGCTCCTCCAGGTATCGGTTGCATCATGGGAGTTTCGACTTCTATAAACTCCCTATCCTGAAGAAATGCCCTAATCATTTGAATAATCTTGTTTCTTCTATAAAAAATCTCCTTCACCTGAAGATTTATCAGAAGATCTAGATAGCGTTTTCGGTATCTGGTTTCAATATTTGAGAGACCATGCCACTTCTCAGGTAGGGGTCTAAGAGACTTGACTAATAGTTTTAACTGATTCACTCTAATGGTGAGTTCCTGAGTGCGCGTTAAGAACACTCTCCCCCTTATCCCCACAAAATCTCCTACATCAAGTTTGTTAAACACCTTAAAATCGCTGTCACCTACCACACCTTTTTGGATATAGGCCTGAATCTTACCTTTTCGGTCCTGTATATGAAAAAAGGCTGCTTTACCAAAATTCCTTATAGCCATAACCCTCCCGGCTAAAGAAAACTCTTCTTCGACCTTTTCCAGCTCATCCGGTTCCGTTTGTTTAAGCCGTTCTCGAACCTCTTGACTGGTATGGATTACCTGAAAATCATTAGGAAAGGGATTGATACCCTCTTTGATCAATTCATCAAGTTTTTTCCTCCTCAGTTTTAACAATTCGCTCGTTTCTTTCATCTTTTACCTCTCACCATGTAAGACTGAGTAATGTTATCTTACCCTCTTTGTTGAGTCAAGGTAAAATATTTGGAATATACTGATATTTTTAAAGAAATTGTGAGATGGGGTATATAAGGGAAGATAATAGTATATGATTAAGGCAGTGATGGAGAGAGGCGTGAATTAGCCACCACTGATGGCACCTGCCATCTTGAAGATGGGTAGATACATGGCTGCAAGCATGGTACCTATGGTACCTCCCAGAAAGACCATCATGAAAGGTTCGATCAGTGAGGTAAGAGCATCCACTGCCGCATCCACCTCATCTTCATAAAAATCTGCAATTTTTTCTAACATGGTATCAAGGGCACCGGTTGATTCACCAACAGAGATCATCTGGGTTACCATGGGTGGGAAAAT
>SMTZ1_10002150_pt1 | contig 19964 bp, 16 predicted proteins | sample DeeMarSWOR136_30_FD_25667 | JGI IMG/M metagenome (IMG submission 25667) | reverse complement strand
ACTCGCCGGGGCTATCGAGCACCGCTTTGTAAGGTTCCACGAGGGCATCAGGCCAATCTTCTGGCTTGCTGTCCAGAACGTCCAGAGCGATGACTGGCTTTTCACCCGCATCCTGCGGAGAGCCGCCGTAGACAACATTATGGGCCCCACCTACCGTTACCGTCGAACTTCGGGTGCCCCCATTATCTTTGGTTGCCCCAAGCGTCACCCGGTTTACTGAGCCGGTAAAACTCTCTGCAACTTCAGGAACTGGCATCTTAGACTCTCCAAAAATAGTCTATAGTTCATTGTTTATAGTCTGGGACGAACTTAAAAGCAAAACATGTTCGAGTATCTCGCGCGTGGCCAGAAAGGCCGGGCTATCACTTGCGAGCTCGAAGACCGTTTTGCCCTGCATTGAGGCGTCAGAAAGGGCCTTATCAAAAGGTATGTGTCCAAAGGTATCAACAGCGTTTAGCGTACAGCGTTTAGCGTTTGATTCTTCCTTTCTAATCAGCTCGCTATTGTTGCCATCCGCTACCTTGTTCCATATAACGCCAATTTGTCTTACAGCTATTGGCAATTGTCTGGCAAGCTCAAAAATCCTGCGGGCGGTAACTACCCCGAGCGACGTTGGCTCTGCTACGATACAAAGCAAATCAACATTGTTGGTCGTTCGGCGAGACAGGTGCTCCATTCCGGCCTCATTGTCGATTACCACAAACCGGTACTGCGAGCTTAGCTCATCCAGAAACTTTCGGAGCATGTTGTTTGCCGCGCAGTAGCAGGCCGGCCCTTCAGGCCGACCCATCGTAAGCAAGTCAAATCCCTCGGCCTCAGTAATCGCCTGCTGGATGCCATATTCAACCGATCGCAGCCGGTCTATGCCTGCGGACGGTTTGGCGCGGGCCTGTTCACGAATATCCGCAACGGTTCCGACCACCTGAACGCCCAGAGTCAGGCCCAGGCAGGCGTTAGGATCCGCGTCCACCGCAAGTACAGCGTTTTTGTCGGCCTGCTCCAACAGGGTCCTGATCATCATTGCGGCCAAACTCGTCTTGCCCGAGCCGCCTTTTCCACTTATCGCGATAGTCGTTACCATTCTCGTCTGTCGTATCTCGTATTGCAGCCCCGCAACGCACTACTATAGCAAACCACAATTACCGGGCTGGCTCATAGTGAAAGTAAGAGCACAACCATATCCACGTGCCCATGCGACACCGCATCAATCAGAGTTGTCCGTTCGCTTGTTCCTTTCTGGTTGACATCGGCTCCATGAGCCAGGAGCAGCTTGGCCGCTTTGATTTGCCCGTTTCTTGCCGCCCACTGCAACGGTGTTCCACAGCCGGTGCCTTTTGCTGTGACATCCGCACCGTGTTCAAGAAGAATTCTCACAACCTCAGTGTATCCATGTTTCGCTGCATAATGCAGTGGTGTTTCGCGGCCTTTATTGTGCTTATTGACGTCCGCGCCTTTCTCCAAGAGTAACTTGACAACCTCTGTGCGTCCAAAGGTTGCTGCTTTAATGAGAGGGGTATTTGCATGCCAGCTCCAGTTGTTGGGGCTCACACTCAGCGCTAGCTGCCTGTTGACTTCGCTCAAGTTTCCCTTGCTCGCGGCTGTGTGAATACTCATGCAGCCTGTAGAAAGTCTCGAGAGCAGCATCAGCAATGACATGCCAGAAAACCATCCCGTGACTCGGTTTATCTTCTTACGCATAATTCTTCTGCCTCTTTGCTACGGATGGGAATAGCGATAAGTCCGTATGCGGCAAGAACTTAGCTCTCGTAAATTCTTCCATATATCCGGGATGGCTCATCAAATCAAAGTAGGTCATACTCTTGGCAATTTTCTCCGCTGCATCCAGGGCTTTTCGGCTCAGCAGGACAGTCTTTGCCCCTGCGATTGATGTGTTCCCCACAAATCGAATCTTCTTAATAGGCACATCGGGCAGCATTCCGATAGTCACGGCCTGCCGGACGTTCAGGAAGTTTCCGAACCCCCCGGCTAAATAAATCGCCTCCAGGTCTTCCGGTTTTGTCTGGGTTGACTCCATCAGCACCCTGATGGCGGCAAAAACCCCTGCTTTGGAACGCACCAGATTGTCAATGTCCACCTGCGTGATGACTATCTCGTGGTGCCCGTTTCCTGCCGGGGCTAATTGGAATTGCCAGCCCTCGTCTCCTTCGGTCAATCCCGCCTGGCCGTCGGCTTTGAATCGTCCCGTTCGATCGATGATGCGATTGATGAATAATTCGGCGAGGGTATCCAGGAGACCTGATCCGCAAATGCCGACCGGAGGGGTGTTGCCGATCGTCTTAAACGCAATAGAGCCGTTGCCGAGAATGGTTAGTTTCTCAATCGCTCCAGCTCCGGCTCTCATGCCGTGCTTGACGCCACTTCCTTCAAACGCAGGGCCCGCCGAACTTGAGGCACAGACCAGCCAGTCTCGATTGCCAAGAACCACCTCACCGTTTGTTCCGATGTCGGCAAAAAGTGAAATACCTTTTTTGGTAAAGACTCGCGTCGTCAGCACCCCTGCTACAATGTCACTGCCCACATAAGCGGCCACGCTTGGCAGGCAGTATAGTAAACCTCGCTTGTTGATCTGGATGCCGGCTTCTGCCGCCCGGATTGGCGGCACAAAGCTCGCTGAGGCGACGTACGGCTCTCTGCGGATTCGCGTGGGGTCCAGATTCAGCAGAAAGTGAACCATCGCGGTGTTGCCGGCACATATCACCGCCGTGATGTCCTGCAAGTCGATTTTTTGCCTGGTCGCCAGTGTGACAATCAGATTGTTCACATCGTGCACGATGCGGTTCTGCATCTCGTCAAATGCATCATTTTCTTCGGCGTAGATGATTCGGCGAATGTAGTCTTCGCCGAAATTTATCTGGCTGTTATACGTAGCTTCCGTATCGATTGTGTTGGCGTTTGTCAAATCGATAAGATGAGCTACCAGGGTCGTTGTACCTAAATCCACGGCGACAGCAAAATTGGTTTCACACCGCTTGCCTGGCTCGACCTCTATCACTTCCGTCGTCTCACCGCGTCGGCCAATTGTCGCCGCAACCTTGTAATTCGCCTCGCAGAGCACGTTCGAAAGTTGCTGCAGAATGCGAAAGCCTGTTTGCATGATGGGAGCATCGACCTTTTCCCGTATCGCCAGGTATAGGCGCTCGTGGTCAGCGGTGTGATCGTGCACACTTGGCAGTGTCATTTCGAGACAAAGCTTTTGCACTAACGGGTCAAACTCGAACAGCCCTGCTTCAGGTTCACCGGTCAGTTCGCTGAACCTGTGGGCGTCCGTATCCATGAGAATTTGGCTTGTTTCCAGCGCGTGAGACTTCGGGACAGTGATCGTCATGTCGGAAAGCACTTTAGTCTGGCAGGCCAAAACGACGTTCTCTCGTATTTCACTTGGAGTAAGCAGGGCGGTGGGGCGGCTCTCAAACTGCTCGCCTTGGTCTATTATGACTTTGCATTTGCCGCAATAGCCATCGCCACCGCAGATGCTGCTCAAATAAATGCCCGCTTTGTGGGCGGCTTCAAGCAGGATCGTGCCGACCGGCACTTTTGCCTTAAGCCCGCTTGGCTCAAAACTAACCGTACATTCTTTCTTCTTGCTCTGTTCCATTCAAGATGTCAGAAGTCAGAATCCAGAAGTCAGATTCTGTCTTCTGCCCTCTGTCTTCTGTCCTCTGTTTTAGTCCCAGACTTCCTGCAGATACTTGGGCAGCATCGAACATTCTCTGGGGCCGACCATAACCTCCCAGTTTGTGGCCTCTTCGAGCTTGCCGCTCATCACCGCTACATAACCGGGGATGATTAGCTTACGGTGTTTGACCAGGTTTTCCACGTTATGTTTGGCCATGGCTTCAGCTACCGTTTTTTCGTTGAGCTTATCTCCGGAATAAGCCGTCAATACACTTGTACCTTCGGTGTCGACCACAAGGATATAGCTTGGCACTCGGCTGGCCTCGACATCCGATTCGACGGTGTAATATGTCAGCGAAAAGTTCGTCGTGAACATCAGCGGCGAACCTGCATCGGGTTCGCCGATGGGGTACACTTTCGGCTCGACCTGGACAGGCTTCTGCGGGTCGGTGAAGATGTTCATGACCGCCGTCAGAACGGGCAAGAGCGCATGGGGCTCGACGGTCTCGACAACCACAATGCCGGAATACTTGCAAATCAGGCTTATAGCGGAAGCTGCCTGCGCGTTCGCGTCGCCGTCCCTCACAAAGGATATGGTCGGATAACCTAACGGCCTGAAGACCCTTTTCAGCCCCAAGGCTCGTATCTTGGACAGACCGAACAACTGGTCCCGTGGACTGGTGGTTTGGAGGTTCAATACAATATCCTCAACTCCTCCGGCTTTGATTTCTTCGGTAAGCTCGGCAAGGGCATCAATAGACTCGGCTTTGGCTACGAGCGGACAGCCATTTTCCTTAGCGATTTTTGCCATTGCCTCGGCTGTACCCGGCTCTGCCCAGGCAAGTAAAGGAGCGGTTTCTTTGACTTGCCCGGCCGCCGCGGCCATTGCGTCGGGTGATTGTGTTACTAAGATCAAAGCAAGGTCGCTGTTGTCCTTGACTGCTGCAGCAGCCTGGGCGAAGGCTTTAGTTGAGCCGCTGTCGTTGCTGACGGCTATGGCCTTCACGCCGATCTCGGTCCCGACCCGCTCGAACTGGAGGGCATTTATGGACTCGATGCGCCTCTTTAGGTCCTCGCCGGTGAGCTTATCAGAGACGGTTGCCCCCAGAACCGTCGGATTATGGAATTTCTCTTCGTGTCGGAACATCACCGTCTCTTGCCCAATCTGAACCTGATTGTCGCCCGTGCCGAACACGACTTTTCGCATGGGCGGGGCCGCGGCGGCGGCCAGCTTGTCTTTGGCTTCCTCGGAAACATCCGGGCAGTCTTCAAGTTTGACGCGTTTCTGAGCAAGCGCCATGGCAAAGGCCAGACAAGTAGGCATACCGCACTTTTTGCAGTTGGTTTTTGGCAGAAGTTTGAAGATTTCTAATCCTGTCAATGCCATAATAGTCTTCCTTGTATATCCTATTACGTATATTGTATTGCGTGGTCCGTTGTTTTTTTATCCGATACGTATCACGCACGACGTACGACAGATTAGAACATTGGTTCCAGCGCTGTCACAGGATGCTCATTTTTGGTAATAAACTCCAAGACTTCTTCCTCCGTGGTCGCGGTGGTCTCGTCGGCGATCTTGGCCAGGAAATCTTGGCCGCCGAGTTCAAGTTCGTTCGCTCTCTTGATTAAAGGGTCTTTGACTTCTTCTTTGAGCATCTTGGGCATCCATACGATCCGTCGGATTCCGCCTTCAGCAGCGATGAATTTTCTTGAGCTAATGTAGTGCTTGGAATGTCCGATGAATCCAGGCGTCTGCTGTCCGCCGCCGACGGTGCCGGCGAGCGTCGAAAACTTCATCCCACAAGGTGTCATATCGGGGTATTCTCTGTTGACGATCATTATCCCACCGGTTGACGGCAGCACCGCAGCGATACATTCGAAGCAGCCGCAGGAAGTCATCGGATCGATGATCATACTATACTGGCTCATTCGTTCGATGTTACTACCGCTTTCTTTAAGGACAAATGCGTTTATTCTGTCCCACTGCCCGATCGTCGGCTCGATGCAGTTGCCCTTCGAGATGGGTTGATTCGGCCCGGAGGGAGTGATCTCATACGCTGCCCGGCAGTCCAGCCAGCTATAAGCACCGCATAAGCCGGGCCGCTCTGGAGAAACGACACAGACGTGATTCGGGGCAAAACTTTGACACAGGGTGCAGGAATAGAATGTCTCCACGTCTTCATCCTGCATGCCGGCCAATCGTGCATCGCGCTCGGCATACACGGCCTGGGCCTGCTCACGGAGTCTTAATACCTGTTTTTCATCTGTGAATATTTTGACCTGCACCTTGTCCACAATGCTCGAATACTCGTCATGATATTTTGCGTGCAGCAGTTTGCCGATATGTTCGAGTTTGAATCCTGCCTTGGCGGCCTCCTTGCTGATTCGCACCCAGTTGATGTCTCGCTGGCCCATATGCCACAACCCTTGTGCTTCGTTCGAGAATGTATGTATCTGCCGCTCCAGCACCGGTTCGAAGTCAGCCTGCATTTTTCTGCCTGCCGCTTCGACGATGATACCTAACGGCAGTTTTCCGCCGGCCTCGAGCGAATCGACATCAGGTCCCTGCACCTGGACCTTGCCGTCTTCGACTTCACTGATGTCCCGCATCCGAAGCCATTCGAAGGCCGGTGTCCTTTGGCCGCCGAACTCGCAGTGCATTTCCTCCTTGCGAATGCGTTCGCCTTCGAAGGCGGGACTGACAGAGACCGGGACCGGTATCTCCGTGATCCTGATCTTCAGGCCGCGGACTTCGATGGCTTTTTCCACGATCTGGTCATGTGGAATTCTCGAAACCACATGCTCATAAGTGCATACGCCGGTGGGTAGAATCTCCGGGATGTCTGAATCGGCGATGGTGGGGAAGCCGTAATTGATCGCCCCGGCAGCGTTGGCGTACCATTCATCGGTGACTTCGCCCAGGGGCATCACAAAGGCAAAGATTCTGTTTTTGTTATACAGCAAGTTGCGCCGGAAATCTCCGGGTTGGACTCCCCCGAAACTCAGTGCGGCTCGGCTGGCAAAACCGAGCGAATATATGGTGGCGGTGATTTCCCGGCCAAAGGGCACCAGCCGCGTTTCCCACCCCAGCTGGACCCCTCCTTCCACAAGCTGCTCCGCGAAAGTGGTGCCGTTGTTGTGCGCCGACATGAAAACGTACAGGCAGCGTTCCTGTAATTTACGGGCGATATTGACCGCAGTTTCCACATCCGGTGCGGCCCCGACCACTGCGGCAAATCCGGGCGCGGTCCCGTCCACAAACTGAATGCCCCGTTCGCGCAGGATGACGTCGTCCGCCGCTCCCAACCAAATGTCGTTCACGGGATTGGGCCCAATGAGATACTTGCAGGCTTCGATAATCTCCTCTGCAAAAAGCGTGGCCATACCTGCGTCGAGAGCCTGGCCGAGGTAAGGTATCCACAAATCATCGTCCACCAGCGGCGGCAGCAGATCTTTCATCTCCTGCACGACTTCTTCGAAATCAGCCAGTTTCTCTACCGCCCGTCCGGTCATGGAGTAAATAATCGGTATGTAATAACCGGTGTTCGGAAACTCGACGCGGCAATCCTTACCCTTTTGCTCAATGGCTCGCGTTAATATATCTTGCGCTTGTTTGGTTATTGCGTGGGCTCCACGTATGGCCGCTGAGGCAATGGTTTTCGACATAGACTAACCTTTCGTATTACGTTTATGCGCGAGTGCATCAATGCGTACATAGGTTCAAGCATTCGCTCATCTAATCGTTCGCGCACTCACTCAACGCTCAAAGCGCGCCGGTCTGCCATATCGTAAAGTTTTCGCTCTTTCTCCACGTTGATTCCCAAAGCGTCGCGTTTACTTTCGATATGTTCCAATATCATCTGAGCGGCCTTGACCGGGTCGGATTCAACCGCCCAACGACCGCCCAGGTCTTTTTCAATTTCATCGAACAGATAATCGCTCACATTTTGGCTGCCTGTGACCGGCAGAAATTCCTTGCCGAAAACGACCAGGACCCCGCTGGCTACGAAGTACTGGCCAATGGAGATTGCCTTTTCGGTGATCGACTCCAGGCAGGCGCCGGCGGCCGGTATCTCTGATATGTCTTCCCCGAGGCCGCCTTCTCGCACGATTTCCGTGCACGCCACCAGCAATCGGGAATTGTCCACGCAACTGCCGCAGGTCAGAACCGGCGGAATGCCCACCGCTTCACAGACTTCTCGAAGGCCGGGCCCGGCTAATTCCAGCGCCTTCTTTGGATTTGTCAGCCCTTGCTTGCTGCACGCAATCGTCGCACAGCCGGTGGTCAGCACCAGAACGTCTCGTTTGATTAGCTCCTTTGCCAAGGTGATATGGGTGTAATCCTGCGGCACCTTGGGATTAGTGCAGCCGACGATACCTGCGACGCCGCGGATTCGACCGTTGATGATGTTATCGTTCAACGGCCGGTAGCTGGCTCGGTATCGGCCGCCTAAGATATAGTTGATGGACTCGTGGCTAAAACCGACGACCGCCTTTTCCTTTTGGCCGGGGATGCTAACCTGGCCACGATTCCTGTAGTTATCGATGGCCATTCTGACCAGCTCTTTGGCAGTGTTCAGCGCCTTTTTCTCTTCCATCGCGACGTGTTGAACGCCGAGGATTTTTGCCTTATCGGCGGTCGTGATCAGTTTCGTATGGAAGCATTTGGCGATTTCGGCCAATCCCTGCATCACGCATTGCACATCGACCGCCATCAGTTCGACCGCACCGGTGGCGATGGCCAGTTCCTGACTGAGGAAATTTCCAGCAATGGGAACTCCATGGCGCATCAGCAGCTCGTTGGCCGTACAACAAATCCCCGCGACGTTGACTCCCGTAGCACCGGCCTTTTTTGCTTCAGCCAGCAGTTCCTTGTCGCCGGATGCAGCGACTATCATCTCTGATAGAATAGGCTCGTGTCCGTGGACGATGATATTGACCTGGTCCTTCTTCAAGACACCGAGGTTTACCTCGCCGCGGCCTGGATAGGGGGTTCCGAAAAGAATGTCCTGCAGCTCGGTAGCCAGCATAGAGCCGCCCCATCCATCTGCAAGGGCGGTTCGGCTGGCGTGCATCATGATATTCTTATAATCCTGGTCCACTCCCATGTGAGTTCTGTGCAGGGCCTCGACCACTTCCCTATCAACGGCCCGAGGGGTAATCCCGAGTCTTTTCCAGATTTCCTGGCGCGGCGGCGGTGCCCGGCGGGCCATCAACTGCTCACCTTCCGGTTTGCCAAACTCAGCCAGAGCGATGTTCCCGACGTCCGTAGCAATCTCCCTGACCGAGCGGTCATTCGTTTCAATCCCCAAGTCCTCGGCCACTTTGTATAGCTTGATGATATCATTGAATTGATAATCCGGCGCTTCGCCTCTTGCGGCGGCAAGGAATACTTCCGCTACGCCCCGACCGTGGTCACTGTGGGCGCTGGCGCCGGCAGCAACCGCTCGCAGAAAATTACGGGCCACGATCGTATCTGCGTCAGCACCGCAGACGCCCACTTGTGCTTTCTTGGAGATTCGGCACGGTCCCATCATGCAAATCCGGCAGCAGATCCCCTGTTTTCCAAAGCCGCACTGCGGTGATTGAGCGTCAAGCCGGTCCCAGGTATTCTGCTGCCCTGCTTGGGCCATCTGAGCTATCATTTCCTGTGCCGCTTCATCAGTACTGCGTTCCTTCGGTTCCATAAGAGTCCCTCGTTCTAAACACCAACAGTCACATACAAAGGTCTTCCAGAAGTTTGGCCGCTTACATAATGGAAATTCCTTATGTTGTCAATTGTCGATCTTTCACCTTTGAAATCAACGCGGCCAATTGACTCTTTGCCTGTTTCAGTTTCTCTGTATACTCCGCATCAGCTCCAAACACCGGGGCGCGTCGGAGGTCGGCTTGCTGCAAGGAACGACTATACCGAAGCGTTCCCAGCAGCGCTATATCTTTCAGTTGGGATTTTATTGCGTCCGTCTGAGTCATTTCTGTTATCTTGTTGGCGATTGCTCCGACGCATGCAATCCCCAATTCCTCGGCCATTTTTGCTAAATCGTTGGCCGTTTGAATACTCCTGCCCCCCGGCTCAACAACCAGCACGAGCGCATCAATGCCTTGAACGCTTGCTCTGCCCATAAACTCGACGCCGGCAGCCAGATCAACTAATACGACTTCTTGCCGCTGCAGTATGGTATGGGTCAACAGCGCCTTCAAAAATGCTCCTTCCGGACAGGCACAGCCCGTGCCCGCTTGAGTCATTGCTCCCAAGACCAGCAATTTCGAGCCGTTGGCTTCAAGCCAGAATTTTTCCGGCAGATCGCTGACCTTAGGATTTAGCCGGAAATACGCTCCTACCGCGTCTTTTGCGGTGCCTGTACGCTCGGCGATTAGTTCTTTCATTTTGACAAGAGGCTCTGGGCTCAGCTCGGAAGCTATGCCGAATGCTGAAGCGAGGTTGCTGTTTGGGTCGGCGTCAATGGCCAGAACGTCAAATCCATCTTCAGCAAATAATTGCGCCCAGATTGCACAAACCGTGGTTTTTCCAACGCCCCCTTTGCCACCAATGGCTATTTTTAGGCCCTGCATTGTAGACACAGTAACAGCCTCCCGCGTAAGTCGTTTGCGTTCCCACACGTGAACAGACAGATTCGGGTCGTGATATCGGCCGACAACCTAACGCCTCTCTAATCGAGTGTCAAGCGTTTACCTGGTAATATTTATAGATCACGCCAAGCGCGCGATTTAACGGCTCTTCGTAGCGACCTTGACCAATGCTTCCACAGTCAGGTTCGTGGCGGCTAACAACGCATCCAATGGCAGTTGCGCAGCGGCGGTTTGGTCGAATAGTATCGATGCTCGGGCCTCGAATTCCTCGCACCGGCGCCAGATGACTATCGTCAGTGGGACACGAGGCAATGCGAATAACCGGATTGCAGCGTCGCCAAATTCGCATTGTTCAGCGTCGAACTCCACCGAAATCTCCCGCAACACCTCAGGACAGTCGCCGAAGGTTCTTTCCAATTTCTTTGTGGGAAGCTGATGTAGGCCACGGAAGAAAAACTGTCCGCCGGGCATGGCTTGCGCTCTGACGAGTCTGTTTGCGAGCGGTAAATCCTGAGCGTTTATTAGATACGCAAGGAGGCAAAGCTGCTCAAGAAACTCCGCTGGTTTCTGTGGTGAGCCCGGCTGGGCAGAAAAAATGTTCCTATCCGGAAGATTAACCGCATATTCGGTGTTTAGCAGCGCAACAATGTACCGCTCGGGATCGTCCAGGTATTGGCACTTTGCCCGTTGTGCTGTTTTGTGGCGGTTGAGCTTCTCGATTTGTTCCCAAAGACCTTCGTGAGCCATTTCGCTCTATAACTTTCCCATTTCATGCATCGAGGCGAGCCTTCAGCCTGCTTTTGGCTATTGCCGCCATTGACTCTTCTGATATTCCTCATATTCAGCCATCGTGTTGAGATTCACAAGCCATTCTGCATCATCCAGCTCAACATAGTGGACTTTACATAGAGAAAACACGTCACTTATTTTGTGGCCCCCCGATTGTAGAACCTCGTTGATCGCTTCCAGCGCACTCTTCCGGTATACTGCAAAGAGTGGCTCGTATGTACCGCCAGCGGCCTTTAGAACAACGATGTCTGCCTTGCTACTGATAGCTTTGGCAAGCATTCTTCCGGCGTATTTCAACTCTATATGAGGAATATCACAGGCTACTACAAAATTAAGTTCGTTGGCTGAGACCTCCAGAGCCGAGGCGATCCCCATTAAAGGTCCCTGCTCCCGTACCTTGTCCGGGACCACCTCAAAGCCAAGAAATGCAAATCTATCCAATTCATTGGCACTTATGAGTATCTGTGCGAAAAAGCCGCGAAGTTGCTCACAGATTCTTTTTATGATGGGCTGGCCGTTAATGAGTAGCATGCTCTTGTCGGTACCCATTCGGCGGCTGTCTCCGCCTGCCATAATGATAGCTGTTGCCTCTTCCAGCAGCAGCCATTGACCATCGATAAGCTCTATTCGATTGAGGTCTAAATCAAGGCCGTTGTCGTCGGAAACCACAATTCTGTTCGCATGTTTTCTTACCTGTTGGGCAGAGCTTTTCCAGGCTTTCAAGTTGCGTCGCTTGGCCATGAGAAAAAGCCCCGGCTCGACTACTTGGCGCAGCGAGTTTGATTCGCAAACTGAAACCGCCGCAGGGCCGATTGTATCCAGCAGGGCGGCGGCGCCCTCCGGCAGGTGTTCTTTTAGAACACGCAACCATAAGACTCGGCTCGCGCCCGCCGCCAGAAGTCTTGCGGTATCTTTGTCTGAACTGCTGTCGGTTTCCTCGGTGAGGCAATATACCCCCTCCAGCGAAGAGCAGACCCCACAACCTTGACCGCCGCGAGGGCACTGTCCATCTCTGTCTTTTATCGCGGTAACCTTTATGCCGACGATATCACAGCTCTTGCTGAATTTTCTGATAAGCGCGCAAGCCAGCTCCGTCTTGCCGACATTCGTTCCGGCAGAACCGATCATTAACATTCCATCAAGCTTGATCATTTTCTCCTCGCCCTGATTGGCGGTGGTTGTTGAGTGTCCTGATGACGCTTTCGATGGATCTTGGCTCAGTTGCGAGAAGCTTTCGGCAGGGGACATCCGCATATAGTTGCCGAACCGCGTCAGCTAATTCCTGCCGGACGACGAGCAGTATTACAGCGTTGCTCGAAGCCAACAATGAATCGACATTCCTACGCCAGCCTTGGCCGTTCAGTTCCAGGGGCCCGAATTCATCGACGATGACAAGGTCGGCAGACTTTGTCGCCGTTGCGCTCAGTGCAGTGATGCCGAGTTTTAGTCCGTTGGCCATGAAGGTAAATGGCCCGGTTGTGCTGCTGCTTACCTTGCATCTTGCCAGCGGTGCTCGCATCTGGTCTCGCAGTTCAAACACATCAAAGCCGATCAATCTGCCGTTGCGATATAAAGAGGGCGCCAACAGTCCGGCGACGCTGAATCCTTCATCGTGTGCGATCTCGACGAGGTTGGCGGCGCTGGTGGTCTTGCCGCAGTGTTTTTCCCCCATCCACAAAATCAGCTTGTTTCGTCTCGCTGCCATCGATTTATTTCTTCGTTATGGATTGACTACTAATAAGCCTGCTGGCACGGCTGCCGCTTCAGAAAATATATACTGCTATGCTGAAGGCCCACAGTGCGATGGTAACGGCCAACATGCCACCCGGTACTAATTGCAGCCTCAAATTGAAGGGTCTGGCAAGATGTGCCTTGACCCGTTCACCAAGGTGAAAACTCGCTGGCACGAGAATCGCACATCCGAAAGCAGCTATGCTGCCGCTAACTCCAACGTGTCGCAGCACAGCGGCAAATCCTGCCTGTACCCAGTGCTCATACCGAAAGACGTAAGTAATCATCAAAGCAAACAGGGCGAAGCTTAAATAAGTAGCTGCCACTGCAGAGAGCCACCGGCGCCTTATCTCAAATGCGTTGAAAAACAAATCGTAGCACAGGCCCGTCAGAAGAATACCCAGAAGATGACAGGCGAAGAATGGGACATTTAGAAACTTGTATAACATCGCACAGGCGGCAATGAGCGTCGCTGTGCCTTTTTGCGGGAAATAAACCCGGCCAATAGTCATTACGGCAAAGCCTATGACGGTCAGGGGGACCGATGCGTAAGGTACATTTGCACTATACAAAGCGTCACCCAGGACAGCTTCTGAGATGCCCCACAATCCGCCAAAAAATAATATCGCCAAAAAATACTCTTTCTTCATCTTGCCTTTCCTTCAACAATACCTTCGTTTGTTCTGTTGAACCCATATGTTGAACTTCTGCAAAACGTTACGAATATCATAGCGCCTATTTGCCTTCGAGCCAATGCTCGGCGAATTTAAGTAAATCGAAGGCATTCACCACTCCATCCGCATGGTCTTTCGCCAGGTCCGCTCCGCCACACCAGTCCGGCCCGCTGCATCCGGATTCCAGCCAATGTTCAGCGAAAATCCTGAAGTCGACAGCGTCAGCATCACAGTCGTCATCCAGATCAGCGGCCTGCTCGATCGTAAAATCCTTGGCGCCGGTTGTGAGCAACTGATAGTAATCATAGTAAATACCTTCTTGCTCCGCGGTGTATTGTTCAAGGACTCCGGTTACGCCGCACAGGTCTTGGCCTATCTCTGTGTAAGGGTGGTAAATTTGGCCTTTGTCTTTGTCGCCGTTCATATAGTCAGAAGCCCAGCAGGTCAGGTTAGGATCGATACGGCTTTGAAGTATGTAGTTGTCATACGCCTTTCCGTAACCCGTGTCCTTAACGCTGACGTTTATGATCTTGATCAGCATTGCCTCGTATTTTTCGGCGTTATGGTCGACCGCGAGCCATGCGTCGAGGCCCTCGGTAGGTGCGGCAATTTCGTCAACTGTAACGGTCAGCGGTCTCGGTATGGGGTTGTTCGTACTGACTATTGTCAAGCGGCTGTTATTGTCTTCTATATACTGCAAGAATGTAGTCCCCTTGTTGTCCTCAACCAGGACGTTGGTGAAAGACACCCAGTCCCCGACACTCACATCAGCAAAGACTCCCGTGCTGAACAGGTCCTTCGCTTGGATAGCACCCCAACCATCCGGGTAGTTGGGATCTTGAATAATCAGTCTTGGTCTTCCCGTGGGAGGTATGTGGGTCACAATTCCGCCGGTGCAATCGATGATATGTCCGTGCAGCGGGCTTGTTCCGTTTGGATCGGTTGTGTATTGAATTTCGTGGATCCAAAGGGCAGCCGCCTGCATGGGTCCGGCCAGTCCGAGTATCGTTACGGTAATCGCAGTCATAATCGTTAATTCAGCTCTTTCCATCACTCACTCCTTCTGAGTCTCTTGATAAGTTGTGTCAAATGGATGTTCGGCATTTTTTCTGGCATAGGTTCCTTTAACACTCAAGGATACCAGCCGCGATCGCCGAGGGGTGGCACCTCCAAATCTTCGGGCCATTCAGGTTTCCAAACAGATGCCTTCCATTCCACGTGATAGTCGCAGTAGAGAATCGAGCCGCCTAACAGTCCGCCCGGCTTGGCGTGACGCGCGCTAAAAGCCTTGGGATAGCTGCCGCAATACTTTCCCGCCGTCGGATTATGCTTTTTGCCGCCGTAGCCTTTCACGGGATCGAGCAGTTGATCGAACAGAAGAATCAAACGACCAGAATTCCTGATGGACGTTGTTCTCAAAAAGCTGGGCATCGGCCAGTCTGCACCTTTGTATCCGTGAGGTGGCCAGCAGTTCTCGTCAAGTTCGAGGCAGGAGTTCATAGCGTAAGAAAAGTAGCCGCTCCTTCTCGGCCTGTATTTGTAACTCTTGTCCGGCGCCAGCTGGGCCGAGGGGCACTGAAAGATTGTATTCTTGCCGGGCTTTTGCCAATAATCATAATCACGCCAGGGCTTATCTCCCATCAGCGGTGGAAGCACATCGACCCAGCCGAAATAATAATCTGCCTGCTCTGCATCTGTTTTCGGGTTGCTTGGTGTTCGGTCTCGGCCGTCAATGTGAGGGTAAAAACCCTCATTTTCCACTGCGTAGGCCTCAAAGGCCAGCCCCCATTGTCGTAGCTGACTTTGACAGACGGTCTGTTTGGCTACGGACCTGGCCCGGCTCAGTGTCGGCAAGATAAGACCCATCAGCAGGGCGATCACAGAGATAACGACCAGCAGTTCGATAAGGCCAAAGGCAGAGGCCGGACCAGGCCGAAATGCGTGCTTTGCTGTTTGGCCCGTCATAAGAGTTCCTTAATATGCTTTTCGTAAGCCGTTTCTACCGCCTTTTCGATATCAGCGCGAAACTTTGCGTAGGCTTTAACCCATTCTTTGCCCTTGCCGGTTAGAACCGTTCGCCCGCCCGTGTTGCCTCCTCGCTGCTTTTCCACTAAGGCCACATTCAAGAACTCTTGTGCTTTATTCAGGTCGCCCCATGCCTTTCGGTAGCTTATCCGCAGCGATTCGCTGGCTGCGCTCAACGAGCCTGCACTTTCAACGGCCTTAAGCAACCGCCATTTGCCGTCACCAAAAACGCCTTCGACGTCTTTGCTACTCAGCCAAAGCTTGAACCTCGTCCTCAACTTCTTCATATTTCTATGCCCCCACAATATCATGCAATAGAGTTTGGCCCAGAGCCCATTCATCTAAAGCAGCCGAGTTGACATTTGCAGATTCTTATATCGTGCTGATTGCAAATGCGCCCGATCTCGATAATCTCCGTGCGGAACTTTTTCGCCAGCTTAAAGGCTTCAGCACAGCTTAGCCTCTTTCGGCCATCCGATCCTTGCTCATCGTTGGCGGATTTGAGAACGGCGTCAATTAATTTTTCCTTTTTTCCCATCTATGTTTTCCTAAGAACGGACGCCCGTTATGCACAGCTCGACATATCGAAAACCACAGAATTTAAGCATCTGACTGCACTGCTGTCAATCTAAATTTTTCCCACGGGGTTTTGAGCTTGATCATCAAGATAAACGCATGTCCGTTTTTTGGGTGGGTTTCTCAGGTGGTAACCAGCGTCTATCGGTCAATCCGAAACTCGGATATCGATGCGTACGTTTCTTACCCGGCGTATCAAAATCTGAAACAGTATCGAAGGCTGAATCTTCTATTCTTGTTATCTGAATTTATTTGGGCATTCTGTGCTTCGAATTTAAGTGCAAAGAAGGTCTCCAGATGAGCGATCCTCTTCAACTAACAGCAGTGGCCTCGGGGCGTTTTGCCTTTTGGACTGCCATTTGCTCCGGCAACGTAAAGAAGAAGGTGCTTCCTTCGCCCGGTTCTGATTCCGCCCAGACCCTGCCGCCGTTCAGCTCAACAGTTTTCTTCACGATCGAGAGCCCGATACCGGTACCTCCAACTCCGTCACGTGGTGAAAGTGTCTGGAATATCTTGAAGATCTTTTCAAAGTACTTTGGCTCGATTCCCGGCCCGTTATCGGCGACACTGAATTTCCAAAAACCGTCCTCCTCAACACAACCGACTTTGATCCGCCCCTCAGGTTTGTCCATATATTTCACAGCGTTGCTTAGCAGGTTGTCAAATACCTGCATCATACGGGTTTTGTCACATATTATCGTAGGCAAGTCATTCTCAACGGTTATTTCAATATTTTCCGGCGGATCAATTTCAGTAATGACTTCCGATAAAGCCGTGTTCAAATCCACTTCTTCCAGTTCTTGTGAGGGCTGTCCCGTCCTGGAATATTCCAGGAGGCTATCGACCAGCCGGCTCATTCGCTCTGCTTTTCCCACGAGAAGCTTAACTTGTCCTTTACCTCGTTCATCGAACTGGTCGGCATAGTCTGTTGACAGCCAATGGGCCAGGACGCCGATGGCTCGCAGCGGTGTTTTTAAGTCGTGAGCGGCTACGTAGGCAAACTCCTCGAGTTCCTTGTTCGTGCGTCTCAGTTCCCGGACGGCTGATTCCAGGTCTTTGTTCAGCTTTTCCAGAGCCTCCTCGGCCTTTTTGCGAGCAGTCATGTCCAGGAAACTTTCAACAAAATATCGATGCCCTTGTAACACGGTGGTAGTCACGGTCTTGATAATCGGGATACTTTTGTTGCCGGCTCTGATGAGCACGCACTCTGATTGGTCCACGGTTTGACCTAAATCGCTTATTGGACACTTTCCGCGTTCGGCGGGACAGATAAATTCATGGCATACTTTGCCGACAACTTCAGCTATGGGCGCGCCGATAAGTTCCAGTGCAAGGGGATTTGCATCGACGATTTCGTGGGTCTCGGCATCAATCACCACCACGCCAGTCAAAATCGAATTCAATATGACATTCAATCGTTGCTCGCTATCCCGCAGCGCCTGCTCCGTTTTCTCGCGTTCGACGATCTGCGACTCCAGGACTTTGTTCGCTTGGGCCAGTTCAGCGGTGCGCTTCTGGACCCGTTCCTCAAGCTCATCGTGAGCCTCCTGCAGCGCCTCTTGGGCCAGCTTGCGCTCCGTGATGTCCCTGGCAACCTCGATCACCGCTGTTGACTGGCCGTCTTCATCTTTTAATGCGACGTTGGCGGTGCAGTGGAAATGTCTGGTTTTCCCTTCCTTATCGGTTACCTCAGTATCGTGCACATGAATCTTGCCGTCCTGAAACGTCTTCAGGGTCAGGCAGGGATACGGCTTGCAGGGCGTATCCCTGCCGTGGTATGCTTCGTAACATTTCTTGCCGATGATATCCTCACCAAACATCTTTCTGGCCAGTTCATTGGCCCAGATGATGTTAGCGTCTTTGTCGATCAGGCTTACGTGATCAGCAATGGCCTGCAGCATGGCATTGAGCTTTCCCTCGCTGACCCTCAGGGCCTGCTCGACCTCCTTGCGCTGGTCGGCCATTTGATTGAAGGCAGCGGCCAATTGACCAATTTCATCGTCCGACTCGGTCTGTATCTTGGTGTCAAAATCACCTTTGCCCATTTCGAGCACGGCGTCCTTCAGTTTTGTGATCGGTTCGGTGATAGAGCGAGTAATAGCGGCGCCGAAAACAGACACGTCAAGAAATCCCGTGAGCACCAAAATCAGAGTGGCGATGACGGCGGTTCCAACCGTCTTGCGCCTTGCTTCTTTGGCGCGCTCAATATCCGTACGAGTGAGTATCTCAAATTCTTCGTCCAGCAACGTATCTATCTTTGCTCTCATGTCCCGTAGTGTGGACCCGTTCTCTTTCAGATCGTCGTTGCGGACAAGGATTTCTTGAACAAGGGACATGGTCTGCTCAAAGGCTTCTTCAAGCTTTGTTACGCTGTCCTTTTCTTCTTCGGTCAAAGGAAGGTTTTTGAAGCGCTTTAGCTCCTGCTCAAAGATGCCGGCATCATCGAAGATACGCTTTTTGTATTGGTTTTGTGCCGTCTGCAGGTAGGTCCCCAGCCAGGTGGCTACCTCAACGATGTCGGCAGCCATCTTCGATGATGCCGGCATCTTCTCGTATCCATCCGGTCCTTTCAAATCTATCTTGGCCCGTAGTTTCGCATCAATAATGTTGTCGATCTTCTCGAAGTTTTCGACAGCCGTAGCGAATAGTCCATCCTGATGGTTCTTCTTGCTCTTCAGGGCCTCATCCAGCATCCTTTGTTGCCGGTAGAGAAGTCCAATCCGCTTACCAGATTCCTTTCCCTGGGTTATCTCTGTCAGGTTTTCGTCTATCTGTCCAATCTGGAAATACGAGACGATGCCCAATGCCAAGAACAGAACCAGAAGAATTCCGATTCCCAAGCTCAACTTTCTTCTAATGGTCATGCTGATCTTTCCGCTTTTTCTACGGAGATAGCCCGAAAGGCATTAGTTTGTGTTTGCCGAGCTTATATACGCAGAAACTTCCCGCTGAACAGCTGACTTTGGTATCGTAAAGCAGAAATTGTTTTTTTTGTCGTCTGAACTTTCAGACCATATGCGTCCGCCGTGCATTTCGACCAATTCTTTGGCGATCCACAGGCCCAGGGCCAGCTCTTCCCGGCCTGCACGGAACTGTTCTCTAATCCAGTCGGGGTGATTGACAATCCTGTGTATCTCATTGCGTTCGAGGGGCGCGCCGTCATCCTGTATCCGGACTGCGAGTTCGTTGCCGATGTCTTCGACTTGTACGCTGATATGTCCATTTGCAGAAGCGAACGATATCGCTCTTTGGACAAGCTTACTGAGCACCTGAATTATCCTGTCATAGTCCGCCTTGATAACGAGTTCGCGGTCTGGCATGAAGCTGGTCAGTTCGAGGCCTTTTTTAGCTGCAACCGGCAGCAGAGTCTCCACCACCTGCGAGACTGCCGCCGTGAGACTAAATTGCTGGTGCCTAAGCTGCATTTTACCGGCGTTGATTCTTGACATATCGTGATGGTCAGCAATCACTCTTGCTGCCCCGTCGATGTTCCCGTCAGCCAGGAATCTCTGCAGTGTCTCTGCCACTATGATGGCCACTTCACTTTGTAGCTGATTCCTTTTCTTTAATTTCGTATTTATGGTTCTGATTTCGTCCTCTGCAAGGATCCGCTGGGAGATGTCCCGAGCTATTCCGACGATCGCAATCTCATCTCCGTTTGAATCTTTGATAGCCGACCTTGAGAGCGACACCGGGAAAACGCTGTCATCCTTTCGCTTATGGTAAAACCCCACCTCCCATGTGCTTCCAACGGTTCGGGTTTGGAAAACGCTTCGGGTGTTCTGGCCTTGGTGCTTTCCTATCCACAGGATATTACTGCTTTTTCCGATGATTTCTTGCTCACTGTATCCGTACGTTTCACAGAATGCTTTATTGACGAAGATAATCTTGTCCAGCATGTCGGTAATATAGACACTGTCATCGGTACTCATAATAGCGCCC
>SMTZ1_10002149_pt1 | contig 19966 bp, 16 predicted proteins | sample DeeMarSWOR136_30_FD_25667 | JGI IMG/M metagenome (IMG submission 25667) | reverse complement strand
TGCAGTAATAAATAAACCTTTGATTACAAATTTAATTTGTCTTTTATCCCGAAGAAGATTCGTAACTACAAAATAAATAAGATAATATGTCAAAAGACGAAATTGCCTCATAACAATATTAAAATCCAGCTTAAAATGTATAATAGCTATGCAAGCTGAAATAACAGCTGCAAGATAAAACAGTATAAGTGGCTTATCTAAAGGACTGGGGGAAAGCCTATAATTTCTATTAGTAAATAACTTAAAAGGAATCATAACAAGTAAAAACATGAGAAGCATATCCGTCACATGAAAGCTTCCAAAAGGAATAGGGATTAAAGGAATAGCTGCTTCAAATATTATGCTTGATATTATGATTACTATTGCTAAGATTCCTATTTCTGGTTTAAATAACGAAAAAATAAGGAGAAGTAGACCTGCAACTGTTACCAAAACAAAAAATGGAGAAACAACAAAGAAAAATTTGGCAATTATCATTCCTAAAAATATACAGAATAAATATTGGAAAATTTTTTGAGAACTTATTGAAAGATTGATTCTTAGCATTCTATGTTTTATTAATTCAACCATCTATTACACTAGCAAAATGCAAAAACGATATTACATCAACCGATTAAATTCTAAATAATTGTCCTATTCTTATCCTAAAGAATATTTTTCATATGTGTTGCAGAAAATTGGGCAATTTCTTTGGGCAAAGCATGCCAATATTTATTTTCATATTTATTCTTAATATAAAATAGAAAGTCTAAATAATATTCTGCTGGATACTCATCTATTGACAACTTTCCGCTTCTAATATTCATATAATCAGGATGTGTAATCAAAAGTGCCATACCACCATTTTCAACAATCCAGTCCAATTTTTTTTTCCAAATATCAATGTTTTTCTGCCTCATTAATATGAATACTGTAAAATCCTGCGGAAGAGTATAGGGGATTTCTATATAGCTTTTCCCTAAAGCTTCACTTTTAATCATAAAGGGGAAAATAGTAGATACACCATCAGGCTGAGGTTCAAAGGGATCAACATCAAACGTGGATGCATCATACAAGATATTGAGATCATGCATCCATGTAAGTTCATGATGCATAGCAGGACTTCGAAAACCTACTGCTTTCCATTTATATATAAAATGGTTGATTAGAACAGCTCTAGTTTGAAAGATATTTCTTGATTGGAATAGTTTTCCATCATGGAATAAACCATGGACTCCAACTTCAAATTTATTGCTTTTTAGTCTATGCTGGATAAATTCACAATTCTTACATATTCTAGGTACGAAAAAAAAAGCGGATCTAAATCCTAATTCTTTTTCTAAATTCATCAAATCTAAACACCGCTCCTGTCCTTTTTTAGTATCCACATCATGAGTCAAGACAAGCGCAAATTGTTTTTTATCAGGCCATCCTTTCCAGTCCTCTGGAGGACGGCTTGCATTATTATAAATTGGCCAGATATCTTTGTATTTATTTCGATTCAAATTTAAGATAATTTTTCGCAAGAAAACTTGTAACCATCTAGGAATTAACGGTTTTAATGTATAATAAATAACTTTTTTGGATAGCAATTTCCTTTTGCAGGAATTGATGACTTTTTCCACTTATTATCCAGTTTTCATCCGTTGATATTTTCTTATCTTTTTATAAAAAAAGATGTATTCAAATGATGACCTCTCTCAAAAAAATGGAAAAAGGATGCGGTAAAAGCTCAAAATATAATGGATTTCATTACTTATCTATTATCAATTTTGTTAATTATCTTTTGATTTCTTGACTAGAATTGTTAAATTAAATCATAAATACTATTTTTTTCTTGATCTGGCAATTTTGTCAAAGAAAGTAATCATAATCATTTCTGAACATTTTTTTCAGTTACTGGAAATTTTTCATAAAAATTTTATAAAGGTTTGCTGTGTATGCTTGCCTAAAAAGGTGTTGAACCGATGTGATTCTATTTAAAAATTCTAATTGTTTCTATTTTTCACTTAAGAAAAATGTTTAATTCATTTTTGCACTAATGGTTGCAATATAAATTATATCTAATCACAAATATTGTACTTTTTATGTTTTAATCTCATAATAACTCAGCAATTTTTGAATAAACTAATTCTGGCGAAATAGAACTCATACAAATTTCGGGGCAATAATTTTTATAGCATGCAATACAATCTTTATTTTCTGGTTCTAAAATAATACCTAAATCATATAGCTCAAATTCGCTTCTGTTAAAAATATTATTGAACAATACTATTTTTTTATTTAAAGAGATAGCCACGTGGAGTGCCATAGTAACTGAAGTTACTATTAAATCGCACTTGTTCATTAAATTGATAAAATCATATAAATTGAAATAACCCAAATAGAGAGCTGGCGAATTTTCTTCTATATATTTATTCAAAGAATCTTCTGCTGGCCCTCCTAAAAGAAGAGGATTATAACCATCTGCCTTTAAAATTTTAGATAATTTTATCCAATTCTCCCTTCCCCATAGACGAGTTTGCCATCGCCTTCCACAGCCAGTATTTAATCCGATAATTCTCTTTGAAAAGTCTAGGTTAAACAAAGTATTTGTCTTAGGAATGTCTAATATATATTTTTCTTTATTGAATGAGAAACCACACATATTAAAAATTTCTTGAGGATAACTCAGTTTATTTATCTTAGATATGTCATCAAAAATTCCTGTTGTCCATTTATGCTTTGCATCAGCATCTGCAGGTTTACACTTTCCAAATTTATCAGTTAGATAGCCTTTTTTAATCTTTGCAGAAAGAATATTTGCAAGACCAATTGTTTCTCTGTCTTTGTCAAGATTATACAGAATGTCAAATTTACGACTTTGTAGCCAAATAATGCTTTCGAGATTCCAATTTAAAATATTAGCTACAATACTTTCAGGAACAAAAACAGGATAACGAGTTAACCAGGTTATTTCAGGATTTGAATATCGAGATATGATTCCATGTAGTATTGGTGTAGTACGAATTACATCTCCTGCAGCTCCCAACTTAATAATCAAAATCTGTTTCCCGATGGACTTATAATCCTTACATTGTTCGCAGTGAACACCGGTTTTTTTATGAGTTATGCACGGCACATCCCCTTTGAAAAAATGACAATCATTTTTTACTATCATATTTCTCCTTAAATTTTTAATTTCTCACTTTGAGTTATAATAATTCTCTGTATTTTTTTAGTGTGCCCAGCAAACCTTATTTATTTTCTATATCGCTGAGAAAAGTAAATACTTTATTTGCCTAAAAAGTTGTACCTAAATAATAATCTTTCTAAAAAAGAATGATAACAGAAAAAAAGATATGGAAAAAATCAAAAAGAAATGGATTTTATCACTTTTTTATTTATTATGATTTAAATTTCTCTATTTCATATTCAATTACTGGAATAGAATCTTATAATTGCATCACATATCTTATCTATCTCTTTATTAGATAATTTACTAGATGAAGGTAACCATAATCCTCTTTTTGTAATTTTATCAGTTACTGGAAATTTATCATCTAAATCAAAGACAGGTATTCTATGTAAGGCAGGGTAAAAAGGTCTTGAACCTATATGATTTACTTTCAGATATTTTATCAATTCTTCTCTCTTCTTCACTAATATATCAATAAACCAAGGAGAAGTTTCATCGCTTGTCGGAATAAACTGAATATCACCAATATTAGATAAGCTTTGCCTATAAAGACAATATATTTCCTTTTTACGTTCAATCCGCCAAGGTAGCTTCTTCATTTGTTCAATTCCAATTACTGCCTGCAAATCAGTAAATTTCATATTCCATCCTAAAGTTAAATAATTATCCGAACCACCGGTCAACCTGCCAAAATCTCTAATTTTAATAATATGCTCATATAATGCTTTATCATCTGTAATTAAAGCGCCCCCCTGCCCTGTTGTAATCACCTTTGGTGCACTAAATGAGAAGCTGCCTATAATTCCCCACCGTCCTAGATGTCTCTTTTTATAAAAAGATCCTAACGACTGCGCTGCGTCTTCAATCACCATTATTTTGTTTTGGTTGCAGTAATCTAAAATCTTCATCATCTTTGAAGGCGTTCGGCCATTAATACTCACAAGCATTAAAGCTTTAGTTTTGCTTGTACAACGCTTTTTTATTTCCTCCAAATCTATACAAAGGGAATTCTCTTCCACATCTACAAAAATTGGATTGGCTCCGGCTAAAATAACAGCATTAGGTGTTGCCACCATTGTAAAATCTGGAACCAACACATCATCTCCCTTTTTAATTCCACAGGCAACTAAGGCTACAGTTAAACTTAAAGTCCCATTTACTATGACACTGCAATATTTTGCTCCTGTATACTCACAAATCATTGACTCAAATTCTCGCGTTTTTTTAAATTCTGTTAACCACCCACCAGAATTTAGATAAACTTCCATTGCTCTTCTTTCATAATCATCAATCCAAGGTTCCATTTGAGGTATAAATTTCACTATTCTATCTTTCTCCATAAGCAGATTCTTTTTTTAGTACATTTCTATATATATCATCATATGGATGATTAAAAATAGATGAATTTAAGGCTTCAATGATTTCCTCAATTCCTTTTTTTATTGTGACATAAGTTGAATAATGTAAAGTATCTTTAATTTTTTTAAATGAAACTCTATAGTTTCTAAGGTCAACATCTTTTCCTTGAGTCAATATGATTTCCGTATTCGGCAAAAATTCTTTTAAAATACTTGCTATATCAATTTTTCTAATATTACCTCCGTCCCCACCCACATTAAATATCTGCCTTGCAGTTATTTCTAGTGGAGCACTGACTGACATCTCTAAAGCTCGAACTGCATCTGAAATATGAACAAATGGCCTCCAGCCAGAAGGATTATATAAATTAATCTCTTTCTTACAAAATGCATCTCTTACAAGCTCATTGATTAACAAATCAAAACGCATTCTAGGAGACACACCAAAAACTGTGGCAAAGCGTAATATTGTAGGAAAAAAATTTTTATTGGCTTTTGTCATTACATAATTTTCGGATTGAATTTTTGTTTCAGAGTAAAGAGAAAGTGGTTTAAGTGAAGATGTTTCACTGGCAAATTTATTTTTACTTATTCCATAATTGCTGCAAGTTGAGGCAAATATAAAGTGATAAATACTATATTTTTTACTTAAATTAACGAGAGATTTTGTAGCATTTAGATTAATTTCTTTAGCCAGCTCGGGGACACTTTTACATAATGGTTCCCCTACAAGAGCTGCAAGATGAATAATTGTATTAAACTTCATACCGCGGAAAAGATATTCTATATAGTCTTCATCTCTTATATCACATTTAACAAATTTATAATTTGTATGTTTGTAATTTTCAAGTGGATAAAATCCTTTGAAAATATGTGAATCTATATTAGTAACGATATGACCTTTTTTGATTAAGTATGGAATTAACAAGCTACCAATATATCCAGCCCCTCCTGTAACAAGAATCTTTTTCATTTGTTTTTTCTGTGCCTATATTTCATATGAGTATTAATAAAATCCTCTACAACTTCTTTTATACTTTCCTCAATCGTGTATTTCGGCCTCCACCCTAATTTTTTTATACGATCAATATTTAACGTCTTTTTTAATGTACCGTCAGGCTTACTTATGTCATAAACTATCTTGCCACTATATCTAGTGACATTCTTTATGATTTCTGTCAATTCTGAAATCTTAGTGCCAATTCCAGTTCCTAAATTAATCGGATCCTTGTAGTCTTTATAATTATCCAATAAAAATTCAATCCCACTCACGACATCATTTACGTGTATAAATTCCCTCTCTGCTTGCCCTGTTCCCCAAATTACAACTTGAGATTCATTCTTATATTTAGCTTCAACAAAACGTTTGACTAAAGCAGTCACGACATGGGCACGTTCTTCTTCATAAGTGTCACCAGGCCCAATTACATTGGCCAGAAGAGGATGGATAATCCGCATTCCATACTGCAAATGATAGCTTAATCCTTGTATAAAAAGGGCTCTTTTTATAAAGCCATAAGTAAGCACAGAATCATTCAAAGGACCATCAAATAAATCGCTTTCATGAAGAAATCCATCTTTATATCCTGGATAAGCACAAGCACTGCCTATAGCTAAAACTATTAGATTCTTTTTTTTCTCTGCATATTCACGGCACGCTTCTAAAAGATACGTATTCATCAGTATATTTTTATAGTACATTTGTGCGAGATGAATTTTATTGAATTGTATCCCCCCATACCAAGCAGCAGCGTGAATAACCACATCAGGATTTGAATCATTTAATACTTTTTTGCAATCATTAAGGTTCATCAAGTCATATTTAATTGACCTAAATCCAAAAATTCTATTATTATCACCTAGATTTTTTTGGATTGCTTTTCCTATAAATCCAGACGCTCCTGTAAGAAGCACAACTTTTTCTTTCATGACCTCAGTTCTTTTCTATAGTTTATCAGACATAAAAGGTTAGATCGGCGTTCGAGTAATAAGTTGGAATATTGATCATTTTCAGTCCCTTAATAAGTTCATCTATACCTTCTTCCATGGTAATTCCTGTGAAATAACCTAACTTGTTAATCTTCTTATACGATACTTCATAGTTTCTTTTATCCTCATCTTCACCAATTTCAGCAAAATGAAGATAATAAGAAATTTTATTTTTTATAATATTTGCTATTTCTTCTTTAGTATAATTCATATTTTCTGAACCAACGTTAAATGTTTCTCCTTTCAATCTATCTGCATTCTCTATTGCAAAAATGAAAGCTTTTGCCATGTCACGAACATGGATGAAAGTTCTTTTAAAAAACCTTTCATAAAGAATAATCTCTTTTCTTCTCAGAGCCATATTAACAAAATCATTTATTAATAAATCCAATCTAAGCCTTGGCGAAAGGCCGAATGCTGTAGCAAATCTAAATGTTATGAAATTGTCAGATATAGCGATAAGCTCTTCAGCTTCGGTTTTAGTCTTTCCGTATACACTGATTGGATTCAAAGGAGTTTCTTCTGTACAAATTCTATCTTTTACGATTCCATAATTACTACCTGTGGAGGAATATATTAAAAGTTGGTCTTTTCTTTTTTTCTCCAGTATATTCCTTGTCCCATCAATATTTACTCTCTTAGCTAATTTAGGATTGAGTTTACATGCAGGATATCCTACTATAGCTGCTAAATGAATAATAAAATCTATGTCTTTTAGGACATTTTGAATGACTTCCTTACTAGTAATATCGCCTTTGATAAATTCAAAATTTTTATTGATAAAACATGACAACAAAGATGAAACTCCATACATTAAATTATCAATAACTCTGATATAGTATCCCTTCTCAAGCAGAATAGGAACCAATACCGAGCCAACATAGCCTGCTCCACCAGTAATTAGTATTTTTTCTCTCATTTTGTTCCTCCTACAGATATTATTATCTAAATATGATTTCCAACTTTCTTATTTAAAAAGTAATTAAACCCCCATAACTTATGTCAAAATTATTATTTGGAAAATCCCTTCCATCTATTGAAACGACTTGCAATAAAATTTACTATAAGTTTTCGACCTTTAGTCTTAGATATTTAACAAACAAATCTATGCTTTATTAAAAAAATTGAGTCATAAATTACATTCATCCATCACAAGCTTCTCAATTTCTTCACAGACAAAATCAAGTTTAAATTGTCTAACAATTCTTTTTATTCTAAGGATATCTTTAGCATCCAAATCTCTTCTCCATTTAAATAAATGTTCTAACTGGTTTTCTATCAATAAATTATGACTTTCAGGGGTTGAAATTAAAAATTTTATTTTTATTTCTTGAAGCGATTTAATGCACCGTTTATTATTTTTCTTCTTCTCAATATATCTAAGAATTTTTTCAATCTCACTTTCTAAATTCAATACCAACTTTTCGTAATATACAAAATAAACATTTTTATTCCTTATCGAAAGAGGCAAATAATTCTCATAACAATATGTTATCGCGTGGTCTTCGAGCTCATCTCTTGGGAAAAATTGTTTATTGTTGAAATACTTATCTATCAATACCTTTTGGTAGTTAAAAAGATGAGCATGCCATCCCCATGGATCTGACCAATTAACTTTGTTAAGCCTTGAGTAAACGACCGCACAGGGATGACGAATTATAAATATTATCGGTGCTTCAGGAAAAATTTGAAGGATTCTTTCCATTAGAAGGTTAGCACAAATATCTTTTATCACCCTTCCATTATATGGCCCGTACTGATAATTCATATTCACACGTACATTTCTATAATTTCCCGAAATAACATATTTAATATATTTATCATATTTTGCATCCTCGGCAGATATATATCTATGATGGAAATAATCTTTAACTCCATTAACTTCTATATGTAAGTGCCAAAAGGGCTCAAAAATTAGCCGGTATCTAAATGCCTGAGAAATAACATCAGCTAGCCAAGTTGTACCGCTTCGTCCGGAACCTAAGACAAGAACAAAATCCTTTTCATCTCCCAAGTCCATATACAATCGGGAGAAAATTTCTCGCTTCATACGTCTTTTTGTTTTAGCAATGAATGTCTTATAGTTCATGTCCAAAGGATTTGTTGGTAGGGAAAATTTTATTGGGATTTGCATTTCTCATTAGCTTCGTTTTTTCCCCACTTTTAAATTTCTTTTTATCTATATGAAAATTTTTTTACAGCAAAGTGTATATATTTATTTTCTGTGCTTTATTAAATCAAAGTGAGATATCTATATTTTAAAAGTAACGGCCAGGTAATTGCCATTACAGAAATCTCATTCAATATTCTCATTTTTGCCTTCCATTCATTGTCTAATTTCAATTTCACTATGCCAATCCGAAATCGTCCAGGATTGCCAAAAACAGAGTGACTAGCCTTATTTATCCTAACACTATTTTGCTTTATGAATGAAAGATCAACGGTTTTTTCACCTAACATATTGAGAATGCATTTAATGGATTCTTGTGGTTTTTCAATTAAATCTTCGTAGCGAAGCCTCATGTAAGGCACAAACCCACGCCTCAGGCATGATTCTGCTATGATATTCCTTGCATTCCATTGAAAAGAACTCCTAATTGAATTATATCGATCCATGTAGTCTCTACTTGTTACATCAGGATAAAACAGTTTCCTTCTAGACCATGAATAAGCAACGGCTCTAGAATCTCGGATTAGGTGTAAAATGTAAAGTTCGATTTCAGGAAGCATACCTAATAAATATCCATACTGAGGATCTTTCGAAGAATCAATAATCACTTTACTGTTGGAAGTAACATGAATAGCCCTATAAAGCTTTCCCAGTGTAAAAAGAAACAATTTTAATCGAGATTCAATCCTCTTTCTCATATAAGGTATTACCATAAGTGGAAGATTGTATATTCTCATACTATTATTCAATCTTGATATTTCTTGTATATCAATATCTTCCATACCTCCAAAAGCTTCGAGCATCACACTTTGCCAAAATTCACATTTTCGAAATGGGATTTGGCAACCGCAAATACTATTGTTTGTTAAGCCGCGCTCCCAAACGTAACGGAGTTCTCCTATCGCTGAAAATCCATCAATCTGACCTAGAATGTCATGGAGAATAGTACTCCCGCATCGCCCAGAACCAGTTATGAATAGCAGTTTTATTTTATTTTTACTCATAAAGAATAAAGCCTATATCGAACTCTACTCCATTAGAAAATAGAATAATCACACCTTCTATTTCGGAAAAAAATTTTTTTGAAAAAAAATAGTGCACTCAAGGAGGAAGTATGTTAATATTTTGTTTCCTAAGTTTACGATTGGCTAAAGTGGGGAATGAGAGGTAGAAGCCTTCCTCCTGCTTTCGAGCATGAAGCTTGCCACCTTGTATCTCTTCGACTGAATGCTTAATTAATTCTGGCAGTAGCTTGGCAAGTTTCATTTCAATTACAAAATAAAGTGGCAGAATTGGCTTTCTTATTGTTTTCTGGCAGATAATGTCTCCAGTATCAATACCTTCATCAATTAAATGAAGCGAAATACCAAATTCAGAGCTCTTATCTAATAATCCCCAAATTATAGGATTAGGACCTCTATATTTGGGCAAAGGTGAAGGATGAATATTTATACAATATCTGAACTTAGAAAAAAAATCGCTCGGCAATATATAATGAATATCAGAAACCAGAATAAGATCAATATTTAAGTTTTGCAACCAGTTAAAAATCTCTTTTCTTTCTTTCCGAGATTTCCATATTTTAACAACAATATTTGGTGATAACAGCCGTTTTATATTCGAGTTACGAGTCAGGATATTAATGATTTTTGTTAAGAAGTACTGCAACATATACCAAAAACCATATATCTTGAACTTCTTCCATCGGGGCTCTGGGTCTTCATATTTTGAGAAGACTATTCCACATAAATCAGTGTACTGTTTTAGCGCTTTGTAGGTACTATTAACAACCGCACCTGAACCAGACGTTAATAAGGCGCTTCTTATAGGCAATTCAATAAACTAATTATTATCGAGTATCAAATTCATGGTCTAAGAAATCTACGTACTATGCTTTATAATTATATATTATTTGAATATCCTGTTTTTTAGGGAACAATCCATTACTAAACGTTCAATTTTATATTAAAATAAATCAAAAGAGTTGTACATTTTATGGATTTTTTTAATATATATCCAATTTATTGTATATATCCAAATGAAGAAATATCTTACAAAATTTCGATATTTAAGATAACCTTAGAGAATCCATCCATACAGAGATTTGTTCAAATATTTTGCTCTTGAATAACCTGTTAGTAAATAACACATATAATGGCATTGAATAAACATAATCATAAGCTCCTATGTAAAACATAACATTCTTACTAAAGCTACGCTTAAATTCGTATACACCCCATAATCCTTCTACACGATTTGTTGTGGGCAGTTCTCTCTTTTCATAAGCAGCCTGCCCTACTTCGTCAGGAATACCCCATAAATCATAGGTATGGCAACCATTGGCTTTTGCCCATTTTAATGCTTGCCAAATCAATAAGTGGTTAGGGCGTAAATTTCTGAATTCATTTGATGAAGCCGCATACAAATCTGCTGCATTTTTGCCAAAACAAAAGACCATCCGGGCTGCAAGTAACTGTTTTTGATAATAAGCAGCTAACAATGCAGCTTGTTTGTTTTCTCTAAAAATCTGCCATTTATATTCATAATAGTTCCAAGTTCGAGGAGGAAAACCATCTCGAAGACCTGTTATTCGTATAAGATTATAAAAAGCAGGTACATCTTCTTGGCTGTTTATTCGAATCTCGACTCCTTTTCTTGAAGCATACTTGATATTATATCGAGTTTTCCTTGGCATTTTCTCTAAAATACCCTCAAGATCTCCTCTCAGATCTATAATTAGGGTAGCTCGGGGCTGCCTTGTATATGAGCTCTCTCGGAAGTTATATTGCAACAACATTTGGCGAGTGTTCGAATCGTATAAAAGAGGTGGTTCAATTTTTAGAAATACAGCCCTATGTTTTCGCGCGACTTGATGTATCCTGGCTAAAAGCTGAGATGCTTTCTTTTCTTCAAGCCAATCCCCTATAGGCCCACGAGGAATATAAGCTATGCTCACGAGTCCCAGCGGCAAAGTTTTAATAAGCATTTGAGCTCCCGCTAAAATTTTCCCTTCTTCCTCGACAGCGATTCGATAAACTTTCCATCCCAATTTTTTCTTGAATTCACCCCATTCCCAAGATTGTAAGAGCGCAAAAAACGGCTCGCGGCCTACAAACGCATTCCACTCGTTACGTCGATCATAGGTTATATATTTAGCTCGCATATCCAACTATCGCTTCAGGAGGTAACAACAGAGCATTTTTTCTTTCTAGACGTTTCCATGATGCAATTCTTGACGCACTGTGCTACGAATCGCGCATCATCAAGACTCAATCCAGGATAATTAGGCAAGTTAATTATTTCTCTGGCAGCCTGTAAAGCACGAGGGTAATCTTCTCGTGCAAAGGATTTAAATTGTCTGAGATAAGGAAGCGCATAATCGTATGTCTGGTCTACATTAACACCATACTTAGCCATGCGATTTCTAAAACATATCTCATCGCGGCGGGGAACGCGAATTATGTAAAAGGAGTATGTTGCACCTTTTACAATTGGAGCCGGATAAATATTTGGAACATTCTGCAATTCCTGATTATATAACTCAGCTAACGCTCGACGCTTTGATAAAACATCATCCAACCTGTTTAGTTGAGTCAATCCTATCCGTGCTTGAAAATCAAGATAAGAAGCAGTGATATCATTTGTGAGGGATTTCAGTGAAATATTGTTTTTTGAAGGAATCTTAATTGAAGATTTAGGCCGATACCGATAAAGGTAGTATAGTCCGTAAGTCGATTTATTGAATAAGAAGTAGCTGGTCAAAAGCCAAGCCCAGCGTTTAATCCATACCTTTATTGAGCTGCGACTCATTTCTTTATCCCGAAAATCTTTAATCCTTTCGTAAAGATCTGGAGAATTAGTTACAATAACACCTCCCTGAATTGTGCAGAGAGGCTTGTGAGGACCAAAGCTAAAAAGCCCCAAATCCCCACGCAATTCATTGGTTCCTGGTGAGAACGTAAGCATACTCTGAGCACAATCTTCTAAGATAGTAATGCGATCATCACCTATGACACTGCGGATTTCATCTACGTTTGTCGGATAACCAAACAAGTGCGTAGCAACTACAACACGCGTTTTATTAGTAAGAGTTTTCCTTAACATACTGATATCCATATTATAATTTCTCAGTTTTATATCGACAAAAGCTGGATTATTACCAGAATATAATATCACTTCAGCTATAACTTCACATGTATAAGCAGGCAAGACAACCTCTGTCTGTTTCAGCTCCATGGCTTTTAGAAAAGCAATAACGCCAGATCGGCCGAAGGCAAAGGCAATACCATAACGTGCTCCTACTTTGGATGCTACTGCTGATTCGAAATCACTCTGTCCCTCCCCAAGTCCTAATGCTGCAAGAAGTTCCGGCCAACTGAAATAAGGACGATAAAAAGGAATCATTAATTACTCACATTACTAACACACGGCTATAACCACAAACGCAGCAAATCATATCCTTTCTTGCTAAACCATAACAATCTAGGCGAGTGGATAAAAGTATTGCGACCAAAATAAACTAAATGCCCACCAAACTTAGATTTGAAATCGCGTACACCGTATTTCTCGTTAGGCCTGCCTGCACCACCAAAATCATATAAACGATATTCCTCTTCAGCACCCCACTTGAGTATGTGCCACATCAATAATTCATTAGGCACAAAGGAAGAATATGCCCTATCCACACCTCCATACCAACCATAAATAACACCTTTGTAAAGCAAATCCACTGATGTAGCAACGGGAATGTCGTCCACTCGAGCCAGAGTAAATCGTACCATTCTTTTCGGATAAAGTAGATCAAAGGCATTTTCAAAGAGAGAGTGGTCAGCCAAAGGTACCCTAGCGGTCCGATAAGTTTTGCACAAAAGGCTATAACACATCTCTACTTGCTCTATTTTCTTCAATTCTTCGACATTGACCTTACCCTGTCTTATTCCCCGCCTTATATTCTTACGTGTTCGACTTCCTATGTTTTGTAAAATATCTTCTGTTGAACAATTTAAATTAATAAGATAATTCATGTGTTCCTCAAAAACAAAGCCATGCTTAAGTAAAAGAGGTTGTATTACTTCCATATTCGAAAGGTTACGGAGTTCTGTAAAAAGAGGCACTCCCTTTATTTCATTTTTATAACTTTGGAGCAACTGAGATAGAGCTTCTTCTCCTTCTTGATCTGATACAAAGAGCACGCTGCCATAGACAATAGAGCGGGTTGTGAAGTAACGCAATAATCCATTCATCAAAGTAATTTTTACTGGAAGCATTAGAGCTAATATTCGTCTTTTCTTGCAAGCAGCCCACAATTCTGGCCTATGACCCTTTGTACGTTTGAATACTTGAAACATCTCAGGAGTATGAAAGATATTACCTTGTGGGTGCTCTTCTACGAAACGACGCCATTCGTCTTCCTGTAAGCTTTTAACTATACTTATACTCATTGTAATCTTTTTTTTTTAAAGTTATTTTGTGCATTTCAAATATGTTATTAAAGATTATTTTCGCACTACAATATATTTAACCCTAGTATCTTGTCTGTAATTATGCCAATATTTATGATGTTCCCAGTCGATTTACTAAAGTAATGTACCTAGCGCTAATCTTTGTCCAATTATTATTGCGATTGAATCTTTTAATACCCTGGGCCAAGGTCTCTAATCGTAATCGATTATTGTAAAGCTTCAAAATACTCAGCACTAAATCGCCTATATTACCGGGAGTGAAAAACTCAACCATATCATTATCAAAATATTTTGATATTCCTGTTGTTCGAGCAGAAATGGTCGGAAGCCCAAGCGCAGCATACTCCATCAATTTAGTTGGCAACAGATTATCTGTATAAGGATCATTACGATAAGGTACTATACCAACATCTGATTTTAGTAGAATTTCAGGTAACTTTTCTGCCTGGAGAAGCTCTTGATAGAATGTCACTTGGCTATTGAGTTTTAACTTATTAACCTTACGAATGAGTACTTCCATATAATCACCTTTTCCCAAAATAGTAAAAAAAATATCAGGCCGGCGCAATTGGGCCATAGCTTCCAGCACTAAATCTAATCCATAACGATATGTAATTGCCCCATGGTAGATAAGATGAAGTCCCTTATTTGTCTTGGCTTGTATCGACCTGGCATTGAGAGGCCGAAATATTGTCTCGTCCGCAATGTTCATAACAATACTGATTTTTTCTGGCGCTACATCTTTTTCTACAAGCATCTGTCTCCAATGATGGCCGACGACAATAACGTGGTGGGCAAACTTACAAGAAATACTTTCTTGAAACCGTACTAAGCACAAAAGTAAATAATTAAAATTTCTGTGGAATTTTCCCATATAGAATTCTGGCATTGGATCATGCATATCAAGAATAATCTTGGCTCCTAAAAGTCTGGGTACCCAGGCTGTAAAAACAAGGAAGTCGGGTGGATTATGTACCTGGATAGTCTGGTATCGCTGTTGTCCATATAACCATGTAACCTTAACCATCACAAGAAAGAAAAACACTAAATATTCTAGAAACTGGACAAAAAGACCGCTACCTCTGTGCCGTATTAAAGGTAATCGAAAGATGCGAACACCTTTAAAATAATCCATTGCTAATTCATTTTTTTTTCGTAGACATATAACATCAACTTCGTGATTATGCTTAAGCAATGCTTCCGCCTCCCTTTGAACCCGCGTTTCTCCTAAAGGATAGTAAGCATGCACGATCATACAATGTTTTTTAAGGAATTCTCCTGTCTTATTACTCTTCATATGGATTGATTAAAATGCCTGAATATTTCTTATAAAATTTCCCTCATCATGGATATAAAAATTATCTAACTCCTGCTAAAAAATTTTAAAAATTAACCAAGAATTCATCTACTTATAAAAGTCCTTTATTGAGTTTACTACATAATTAATCTGTTCATCGGTCAATTCTGGAAACATTGGAAGAGAAAGAATCTCACTTTGATATTTATAAGTAATAGGAAAATCCATTGGCTTATGTCCCATATATTTATAGGCCTCTAAAAATGGCAAGGCAGTTGGGTAGTGTATACTTGTATTAATATTTTTCGATTTCAAGAAGCTTATAAGTTCATCACGCTTTCTTGTCCTAATGACATAAAGATGAAAGATATGATAGGAATTATCACGGATTTTTGGAGTCTTGACTTCTGGCAAATCCAAAAGCAATTCGTTGTATCTTAAAGCATGCCTATGTCTTACACGATTCCACTCATCAATATATCTCAATTTTACAATAAGTATGGCTGCCTGAATTCCATCCATACGACTGTTGATTCCTTCTATTTCATGGCGATGTTTTTGTAGACTTCCATGATTGGCAAACTTGCGGGCCATCCTTGCAAATTCATCACTATTGGCGATAATTGCACCAGCATCGCCATATGCTCCCAGATTCTTTCCCGGATAGAAGCTGAAAGTACCTGCAATTCCAAAAGTACCCACTTTTCGTCCATTGAATTCAGCAAAATGAGCCTGGGCGGAATCTTCAATTAGTAAAAGATTGTATTTATTACATATCTCTTTTATTTCATCAATTTTTGCTGGCTGACCATATAAGTGGACAGGGATAATAGCTTTTGTCTTGTTTGTTATTTTTTCTTCAATTTTTTTGGGATCAATAGTGAAATAATCTGGCTCTATATCCACAAAAACAGGTTTAGCACCAGCCTGTGTTATCGTTTCTGAAGTTGAAATCCAACTGTTGGCAACAGTTATAATTTCATCTCCCGGAATTATTCCCAGTGATTTCAAAGTTATAAAGAGTGCATCGGTCCCATTCCCACAACTGACACAATGCTTAACACCAAATTTCTTTGCGTAAGCGTTTTCGAATTCTTCAACAAATTTTCCACGAATAAATGCAGCCTCTTTGATTACTGAATGAATCGCTGCATCAATTTCGGATTTTAAATTGTTATATTGAGCTTTAAGGTCGACAAATGGAACTTTCATATATTAACAGCTCACATAAAAATTATAGATCTCTTAATTTTCTTGCCGGATTGCCAGCGTAAATTCCTGGCTCTGTAATATTTTTTGTAACAACTGAGCCTGCTCCTATTACAGTATTATCGGTGATTTTTACAGGCAAAATCGTCGCATTAGTTCCTATCGAAACACTATTCCCTATATCTGTAGATACCCATAGCTTTTTATCCCCACCAGCAGGACGTCCAATAGAAAACATATCATTGATAAACATGACACCATGAGAAATGAAACAATTATTGCCAATAGTAACTAACTCGCAGATAAAACTGTGGGATTGAATTCTACAGTTTTTCCCAATTTTTACTCCTTTTTGAATCTCCACGAAAGGCCCAATGAATGTATTATCTCCGATAATGCATGCGTAGAGATTGACAGGTTCAACAATTACAACATTCTTGCCAAATTCAACATCACTAATACTAATGCATTTAATTTTTGGATTGTTTTTCATTAATTTCCTCTGAACGAATAAAACACTGCCAAATTATTTTATATCAATGAATCTGATTTACTATTGCAGAGAATTTTAATTACTTTTTTAGCATGTTCAGCATCACTCAGACATTTTTTCCCGTTTACAATGCAGTCAATAAAATGAACAATTTCTGCTTTTATTGGCTCTTCAAAATCAACTTTTGGCAGCAAAACATCACCTGAACGATGATTGAATTTCATTCTCTCAGGATTATCATAGTCCATATTCTGTCCAAGAATTGCCATTCTATCAATTCCTTTATCATAAATAGCAATTTTATTTTCAGCTATATCATCATAAACCACCATTTTTTTGGATCCCACAACAACCATCCTTCGAGTTCTTTGAGGATCAAGCCAGCTCACATGTATATTTGCTATAATCTTATCGGGATAAATAATATTCATAAATACTACATCATTAATGCCTTTCTGAATGTAGTCCATACCATGAAAGGAAATTGACACTGGTTCAGGCTCATTTAACCAATACTGGATAATACTGATATCATGTGGAGCAAAATTCCAAAGAGCATCTGTATCCGACCGAATACGTCCTAAGTTGAGGCGTTGACTGTAAATGTATCTAATATCCCCAAGCTCGCCTGAATCGATAATTCTTTTTACATATCTTACAGCAGAATTATATAAGAAAGTATGGCCAACCATAGCAATTAAATTTTTCTTCTGGGCTAGAGCTTTTATTTCTTCTATTTCAGAAAGATTAGATGCCATTGGCTTCTCCACAAGAACATGTCTACCGGCATGTAGCATTCTCATTGTTAAATCAAAATGTGTTTTGAAAGGCGTGGCGATGACAACCGCATTGATAGAAGCGTCTTTGACGATATCCTGAATATTGTCTGAAACTTTTATGTGAGGATAATAGTTTTTTACATATTCTCTCCGCTCCTTTGCGATATCGATGACCAATTTAACATTACAATCCTTATTTGCGACCAAATTTCTTAATAGATTTGGTCCCCAATAACCTATACCAATCTGAGCGATTTTAATCATAACTAAACCTCAACTTTTCATATTTCGGTATATTTTATAAATTTAAGCTTCATTCTATTCTTATTATGTTTTACAATCTTATGAAAATAATTTTTATTCTTTTTGTTGATTTATGAGATCTTGCTTAGATTAATAGTCTATAGAAAATAATCTCATAGATTTTAAATGTAATTTTATTGGCTATCTACAAAGACATACTCTAAAAAAATTATTATATTGAAATTTCTATCTTTTTTTCGCCTTTCCATTCAATATCAAAATAGTTCTGATATTGGTTTGAAATATCTCCACTTTGTATCCTTTGAATAAAGGGGAGGTGCACTCTGAGCAGTAAAGAAGGATGAATATCAGGTTCATCAGTTCTTAAAATAAATCGGAATTTATTTCCTAAGAATTGAACTTTATCGAAAAAAACTGCTCTTCTCTTTCGAAACCATTCTACTATTTGACTTGCAGTGGCAAACCAAGGTCTTTCTGATCGAAGCTCCTTTAAAAGCTTAATATAGAAATCTCCCCACAACCTTTCTGGGGCCAAGCTTCTCTGGTGCCAATTTATAGTCAAAACACCAGCATATATAGATGCATTTTTTATGAGTTTCTTACATAAATACAAGGCTTCTTTTTCAGACAGATTCATACGATTAGGATAAAATAATGCAGTATCTTGAATATGCAAAGGTAACTCAAAAAGCTTCTTCAAACCTGATGGGAGAAAAACCTGGGCTGTCCCACAGCGATACCCAATTGTTTCATTGTAGCCTGATGTAGAGTCATAGAGAAAACCTGCTTTTTCAAGAGCTTGAAATGTTTGACAATTCTGTAATAACCAATGAATTCGAACTCCCAAATTAGGTCTACTTATAATCTCAGCGATTAGTTTTCTCTCTTGAAATCCATTAATAGCATTATGCCAAGCATCAATTCCATGTAGCCCTATTTCATTACCATTATTAATTAAGTGAACTAATAACTCTTTCAGTTTTGTTATATCGTATTTTGCCCTTCTTAAAGATGCATTTTGAGCCGACACATTATCTCCAACTCTATATTTGAACGGAATAAAAAAAAAGGTTGATGTTAAATCTTTTTCTATCTCTAAATAATGGTCAAACTGAAACCAGAAGTCATTTAATAATCTTAAATAAACAAAAGGCAAGGAAAAGACAGCTCTCCAATTCTTAATGACCCGAGAGAATGATATCTTTCCTTCAATAAAATATTTAACAGATCCAAATATACCCCTATGAACGAAACCCCACATAGAATGATCAAATAAGTGATCGCAGATTTTTACGAAATCTACATCATGTGTGAGACAAGTAATAAAATTGAAGCCAGCTGGGATTGGCGGAATTTCAATTAATGGAATGCCCAATTCTGTAATCCATTTTTTTAAAATTGATATATGAATATCAAGAGTTGGTATAAACGCATAATCAACAGGTTGGCCTTCTGAAAGTAAGTATCTTATCTCTTCAAATAAATTATACCCAATCCTTAAAATTATTTGTTTGCTTTTCTGGATTTTCAATCCAAAAACATCTGAATCCACTTCAAGAACAATATTCTCTTCAGAAATCTTCCGAAATGATGACAAATTACTATATATTGGAAAACTAATGTTATCAAATCTCAATATCTTTATTATACGATTCATCTCTAATGAAATACCATTATCACTATCGAATTTTTTTGTTTCAGATCCGAAAATTATAAGAACTTTAGCTATTATTTTATCAGTAGCACTGTCTCTACTCATTAATACAACATCATACTCTCTATTTTCTT
>SMTZ1_10002148_pt1 | contig 19967 bp, 17 predicted proteins | sample DeeMarSWOR136_30_FD_25667 | JGI IMG/M metagenome (IMG submission 25667) | reverse complement strand
CCAACCCAGCTTTCGCTGGTTTTCTTGAGAGAAGTGTAGAAGAAGTCCTTGCACTTTCTTCAAAGGAAATTCAAAGCATAATTCATCCTGATGACTGGGACTCAGTCATGAACAGATTACAAGAACTACTGAAGGGAGATCCACCAAACAAAATACCAATGATTATTCGTGTCTTTCAAAAGGATGGAGATATGCAATGGTTAGAAATGTTTGGTAGACGTGTGGAATATGAAGATGCTCCAGCCATCCAGCTTGTGGCTATGAATGTCACAGAGCGCCTTGATGCTGAGAAGCATATTGAAACTCAAAAAGAGCGTGCAATGCATCTCATTGACCTAATGGCTCATGACTTCAGAAACCAATTACAGATAATCCTAGGAAGTACCATGGTGATGGAGATGAAGCTTCAAGATCCTGAGGCTCGTCGGCTTTTGGGACAGATTGTTTCATCAGTTGAAAGATGTCAGAGTATGATATCAAAAGTAAAGGTCACTGAGCCTTTGATGTCAGTTCCACTCAGAATTAGAAAGCTAGACACAACTATTGAAACAGTAGTAGAGTCCTATGAAGACCAGCACAGAGATGTAACTTTTAATATGTCACTAGAAGTTGACAATGCTCTTATTGAAGCAGATCAGTTTCTAGAACAATTACTTGGTAATCTAATTGAGAATGCAATTGAACATAATCCAAGAGAGGAAAGGATTGTGTGGATTTCTCTTAGAGAGAGTGGAGAAGGGTATGAAATTGCTGTGGGTGACAATGGACAAGGAATTTCTGGCTCACTGAAGGCAGCTATATTTGATTTGTCAAGACGTTATGGAGGTGTTGGACTCCACCAAACCAAGCATATCTGTGACAAATATGGGGGACGAATCGACGTAAGAGATCGTGTAAAAGGTGAGCCTACCAAAGGAGCAGAGTTTGTGGTGTGGCTACCAAAGATACGTGAGCGTGATTACAAATCATAGATATCTTGAGAAGAACTCTGTTAGGTCAATATTGCCACCACTGATGATTACTCCAAGCCGTTTATCTTGTAATTCATCTCTCATTTTTATGACTCCTGCCAAGGAAACAGCACCAGAAGGTTCGACAACTATCTTCATTCGTTCCCAAAGAAGTTTCATGGCTTCTACAATCTCCTCCTCAGTAACTGTAACGATAGAGTCAACGTACTCTTTGATAATGGGGAAAGTCAGATCACCGAGCTGAGTTCTCAGACCATCTGCAATCGTGTTTGGATTGATACTTGGATAGATTTTGCCATCTCTAAAGGAGCGAAAAGCATCATCTGCATTTGATGGCTCAACTCCAATAACTTTAGAATCGGAACAAAGCCCCTTTGTAGCAATTGATGTGCCACTTAAAAGACCTCCACCTCCCACTGGTGCAAACATATAATCAATTACTCTGACTTCCTCAATAAGTTCCAATGCAGTAGTACCAGCTCCAGCTATGATTCGTTCGTCATTGTAGGGATGAATTAGGACATAGTTATATCTTTCAATCAATTCATTTGCCACTTTCACTCTGCTTTCTATTGAATTCTCACAGAATACCACGTCCGCCCCATAACCACAAGTAGCATCAACTTTTACTTTTGGCGAGTTCTTGGGCATTACGATCGTGGCTTTGATGTGCAAGAGTGATGCGGCAAGAGCTAATGCTTGTGCATGATTTCCAGAGGAGTGGGCAATGACTCCCCGTTTTCGTTCATCGTCAGTCAATTGTGATATTGTGTTTAAAGCACCTCTGAATTTGAAAGCACCAACTCGTTGGAAATTCTCACATTTGAAAAAAACTTTGCAGTCAATCAACTTGTCAATAGTTGAAGATGTCATTACTGGAGTCCAAAGAGCATAGTCTCGAATTCGCTTATGAGCATCATAAATGTCTTGAAGCTCAATCATAGTATGAGGTTAATTGATATAACACAAAAACATTACTCGAAATGTTTAACGCCATCCAACTTTTTGGAATTGATGATGTACCTTGAGAGGAATACGCAGGAAAGAGAAAGCTATTGAAAGCAAGGATGATATTATTGCTATTCTTAAGAGGGCAAAATACATTACTATAGCAATGAGTATCAACGATGAGCCTTATCTTGTCACTCTAAGTCACGGTTATGATGACAAGAATTATTGCATTTATTTTCATTGCGCTCAAGAAGGAAAGAAAATAGACATCCTCAAGAAAAATAATATCGTATGGGGGCAAGCACTTGATGATTTAGGCTATGTAGAAGGTGCTTGTGATCATCTCTATGCTACCACTCAGTTTAGAGGTCGTGTGGTATTCATCGATGACCTAGATGAAAAGAAACATGCTCTTAGGATAATGATTCAAGCTCTTGAGTCAGACCCAGAAAAAGTAACACAAGAGCAAGTAACAGAGAAATCACTAAAGCGTGTGAATATTGGAAGAATAGATATTGAATATATGACTGGCAAAAAATCGAAGGATGTCATAATTTCATTATAGATATCATTTTGAAAGATCTAAGAGTAGAGAAACCACCTCATTGACTCGTCCATATGGAACAAAGAGATGGTCATGATAATAGGCTGAAACCGCATTCACGCTAATTCCAGCATTAGCTAGATGGGAGGTAATAGCACCAAGTAATCCAACAGCTTCAAGATTTGAATGGATGGAGAGGGAAATGAGCCCCCAAATCGCATCAAATGAGAACCTGTTTTGTTCAGCGACATCTTTCGTGACAATAACTGTTGGTCCTTCGTGTTCTCTAAAGATGAGTAAAGGTTGTTGAAGATCTTCTAGCTGTTTTTCCTGAATTGAGCAGAAAACAAATTCTCCTGGAACAACCACAGGTTCCATTTTTCTCATGAGCGTCTTCAAATCAGATTCTCCACTCAATCAAAACACCCACTCTGCTATTTCTTACCACCATATGTTTCCCATGAAGTTATTTCATCCAATGGAAATCGTGTGCTTTGTCGGTCCTGATCACCATATCCAAGAGATATTGAACAGATTACACGAAGCTTCTCTGGAATTCCAAGAGCTTCACGAAATTGCGGTTCCAAGTCTGTGTCTCTCACACCCATCCAACAGGTTGCTAATCCAAGAGAGTACGCAGCTAGCAACATATTTTGAACTGCTTGATGCGGGTCTGCAAGGTGATATCTTGGATGCTTTTCTGGGTCTCCAAGTACAACAATCACAACTGGTGACTCTTTCATGAATCTTCCATAGTCATGAATGTCAGCAAGTTTCTTTCTCATGTCTTCATTGTGGATGATGATGAAGTGCCAAGGTTGTTTGTTAGATGCGGATGGTGCCCATCGTCCTGCTTGGAGAATCGTTTCTAGTTCATCCTCTTTTACATTATCTGACTTGTATTTTCTAATGCTTCGTCGTTCTCTTATCGCTTTTATAGTATCCATAATACAAATACTCCTGATTGTTCCAATGACGAACCGAGTAAAATATTGCGCGTTATCATAAACCTAAAAGGAGGAATTTCGAGGCTCACGATAGATCTGAACGGTGAACATGACAATGGTCATCCAAACTAAACGAAAGGAACTCACAAGTGTTGGAGTCGATATTGGTACTTCGACTTCCCATGTCGTGTTCAGCCAAATTGTACTTGAGAGAAATGAGAATTCTCGTTCCGAGAAGTTTGAGATTAAGGAACGAAAAATACTCCACTCAGGTCCAATTCACCTCACTCCTTTCAAGGATGCAAATAACATCGATTTCGAGCGACTTCGAGATCTACTTCTGAATGACTATCGAGAAGCAGGAATTGGAGTTTCTGAAATTGACACAGGTGCAGTCATCATAACTGGGGAAACCGCAAAAAAAGAGAATGCAGAATGGATTGTAACTTCTCTTGCTGGTGAAGCAGGTAAATTTGTCGCTGTGACTGCAGGACCTAATTTTGAATCTGTTCTTGCAGCATACGGATCGGGTGCTGTGGCAAGGTCAGCCGAAACAGGAAAAACAATCATGAATGTTGATATAGGTGGTGGGTCATCTAATATTGCTGTATGCAAGGACGGGAGGGTCGAAGCTACTACAGCAATCAATGTTGGTGGGAGATTGATTGCTACTGATGATAGTCGAAGAATCATCCGCTTGGAAGAAACAGGCAAGAAACTCGCTGAAGCAGTGGGACTAAACCTGGAACTTGGTCAAGAACTTTCAGAAGACGCCCAGGATAGGATAGCGGATGTTCTTGCCGATGCCCTAATTGAAAGTATGCAACAAGTTCAGCTCTCAAGAATTACTTCAAGACTCATGATGGCACCTCAACTCCAGTTTGACAGTAGAATTGATTCAATGACTTTTTCCGGTGGCGTTGCTGAGTATTACTATGGCTGTGAGGAGAGGGTGTTCAACGATCTTGGAGTATCATTAGCCAAGGCAATCAAGGAAAAAGTGACAAAATTGAACTTACCTGTAGAAAGACCCGAGCACAAGATACGTGCTACTGTGATAGGAGCAGGCAACTTCAGTCTTCAGGTCAGTGGTTCAACTACTTTCCTTTCACAAGGGCTCAAATACCCACTGCGGAATCTACCTGTTATCGAACCATATATTGCCACGAGGAAACCGTCATCACTAGATGTTAAAAATGCCATCGAGAGAGCGTTATCAAGATTCGATTTGATTGAAGGTTTTGACCCGCTCATTTTAGCTTTTAATAAGTCTGTTAGACCATCTTATGAGAATCTCAGAGAATTTGTACTTGGAGTTGTAAACGCTCTGCCAAATACTGTTAAAAACCAAGCCCCCATTTTCATGTGTTTTGATGCAGATATTGGTAATAGTGTCGGTAATGTCATGAAACGAGAAACTGGAATAAAAAATGAATTACTTTCTATCGATGAGATTAAACTAAGGGAGGGAGATTTCATAGACATAGGAGAGCCAATCATCGAAGATGTTGTGGTTCCAGTAGTAGTAAAGACATTGGTCTTTATTTCTGTGTGAATTAGGCTATTCTTTCATACGTTTGCGGACTTGTGAAACTATTAGATACAACATCGGAACTTTAATTGACTCATCAGTTGTTTCTGGAAGACGGGATTCTTGTTCCTTCTCAAACCACATTCTAAATTCTTGGTCTTGCCAAATCTCTTCCTTTATCGGGATTGCCCTACTGAACTTTATATAAATGAAACCGACAATAGGTAGTATCGGCATGGGAAAGAAAAGAAGAGTGATGAATTCTAGGGGAATGACGCTTAGAGTGAGAAGCGTGACAGTGGCAGCAGGAAGTATCTCACCTAAGATTGCTACTGATATAAGTCGTGATTTCTTGACAATAGTTACCTGATGTCGAAATATATCTCTAACAAATATGAAACGTATTGCTGACAAGAAGACAAATAATAGCATTTCAGATGGCATTAATGCATTAATCCTGAGAGTATCAGAAAATATCACCTGTAACCCACCAAAATATGAATATTCAGCATAAATCTCATATTCGTAGAAGAGAGACCAGTAACTAAATTGAGGGTGCCACCCTGTATAAACAGAACTGATTAGAAAAGGACAGAATACAAGACCGGCCCAAAGAAGTCCCGAGAGAAGAATTTCTCGTTTCATCTTTCTTCGAAAAATTTGCCTAAAGGAATTGTAGCTTCTCAAACGAGATTCAAAAGGAACGCTCCGTAACATTGATTCTCGTGATATTACTGGAAGGATAACAAAGAAAGCAATAGTAAGGATAGGTGCGTAGTTTCTTGCATAAAACAAAGCCATGTCAGGGAAAGAAGCCGTACCTAAGGGCACATAGATCCCAATAAAAATGCATATAATTGATGAGGCAACTGCTCTCCCACGTATTGACTTCGAGATTGGTTTTTTGTTCAAGTGGTACTCAAAGAGAATACCAGGTAGCATTATGAATAACGCTACAAAAACAGAAAAGACTGAATTGAACATAATAAATTGATTTCCGCTAACAACGAAGAGAATAGAATACCAATCAACACTTGATAGTGAGAGAAATCCAGTTAGAGGGAATGATAAGACTATTAGTATTTTGATAAGAAAAGCTGTAATATATCTACGCCTACTAATAACTTCAGTCATTTCTTTTTCACCTACTGCATATCTGCCTATTAATAGTACGCAAGAATTCACTTCTTGCTCTCTGAACAGGTCACATCATTCATATAGATGGGATTCACTCCTCTACGCGATACTGCAATGCAAACCACAACAACTCTTCCTCCTCCTCCAGATCCCTTTGGTGATCCTCTTGGATATATTCTCTATTACATCAACTTGTTGCTCCCCTTCATCATGATACTGGTGTCTCTTCTTATTCTATTGACATTTTATTTCATAATAACCAGGTTAATCAAGAGATCGCTAACATCGATTGGAATGGGAATTGAAGCTGCCACCGGGATTGTCTTGGTTCTTAGACTAGTCTTTTTCATGGCAGGAATCATGATTGTACTCAGTGGATTTCAAGCAGATGTGGCTGCACTTCTATCTTTAACAGCTATCTTTGGTACTGCGCTGGGTCTCGCCTTCTCGCAAGCCCTGGGTAATGTTGTTAGTGGGTTGTATGTATTGGCAGCCCGACCATTTAGAGTCGGGGATTATGTAAGAGTGGGAAATGTTGAAGGAATAGTCAGAGAAATTACCCTAAACTATACAAGGATTCTACTTGCGGATGAAACAAGGCAACTACTTCCAAACAATAAAGTAGTAAGTAGCGAGGTAACTAATTTCCGAGTTGCTGTGGCTGATTTAATCAGGGATAAAGAGGAACAAATTGAGGAAATAAAGGAGGAACGGAGAATGAAAGCCTATATCAGATCTATTGATGAGGCTATTGATAAACTTCGACATATGGCTGGTGATGCTAACGCATTCAGGTACACCTTCGACCTGAATATCCACATGAGCTACAATCAAAAAGAGATGCAGCGTCATTTCGAAAAGGTATGCAAAGACTATGAAACGGTTTTCCTCGCTCGTCCAACCTTTCAGATATGGGCAAAACCAGTAGCAGCAGTCACATATCGCTTCACATATGTGGTAGATGACCCAATGATGATAATCAAGAAGACCTCTGATTTCATGGAAGATTTGTTAGAGTATTATCTAGAAGGACCAAAGTGATTCACTTTGTATAGCGTGGTTCTAAATCTTTAAACCAAGGTGCAACCATGGCACCATCTACTCTATCAGAAGAGGGTAGGTAAGGCTTGATGTCGATTATTGGTGAACCATGATTTGCATCCATATGGTCAACTCTCAATCGTGAGTTCTCAGGGTCAACAGCAATAAGTTTGACAATAGTGTGTCCTACTGGGTTTGGTCGTGAAGGAGACCGGCAAGAAAAAGCTCCTGAAGGTTCAGCTCCTTTCTTCCTCGGAGGATTAGAAACTAGTGTTTGGCGATCTTCAGGAGTATCACGTTCGTGAATCCACCAGAGTACAATAAGATGAGAAAAAAGATTAACGTGAGTCGTTGCATCCCAAAATTCAGACATTATGACCAGATAGATACCTGTATCATCCTTCTCAATATGCCCAATAGGACGAATAGAATATTCCAAATCTTCCACCTTTTTGTTATTATGATGTAGAAAGACTCTGTAAATTAATCCCACTGCTTGAAAACCTTTAGCTATTTCGAATCAAAAAAGAGGGCAGTATTTCAACACCAATATCCAACATAGAAAGAATGAATTTAACCAGACATGAGAAGCATTGTGGAGATTTCATATCTCAGGTCATCCTCAGATACGAAACCTGCAAGTTGTTTAGTACCCATGTAAATAGTTGGCAAAGCAGGTAATTCGTCTTCACTTACACCAGAGTTAGGGTCATCCACATTGATGAGTTGTATAGTAGCAGGACTAATATTCATCTCTTTCAGAACAGCGTTCAACGATTCAAGAACAGGTCCGCAGAATACACAATGGTCTGATTTATAGAACATGATTGGTGGAATCTTGAGTTCTTCTTTCCATGCTGGCAATAGTACAATGAACTTACTCCCTTGAGAAGGATCTGACAGGACTCTATCCTCTACCCATACTCTTCCTCCAAGATGTTCAATATACCTATCAACAACAGTCAAACCAAGACCTTTTCCAGCCAGTTGCTCCTCTATCTCTCCGGATCGTCTAAATATCTGATTCTTGTGTTCATCTGGAATTCCGGGTCCTCGATCTAAGAATTCGATTCTGACCATTTCACCATCTTCAGTGCTATCTGCATTGATATTTAGCTCGACAGTTGTACTAGGGTCTTCACTTGCGCAATAGTGAATTATATTGAAGAAAATGTACCACATGAAGGCATGTCCAACAACATTGATTGATTGTTCAGGAATATTGGATTCAATATTAATGGTCTTCCATTCAAAGTCTCTTGTAGCTTCTCGAACAGCCTTATTGAAGTGGGGTTGAAGCTTAGTTTCGACTTTATCTGGAGGTGATTGACCTAATGATATCAGAACACCCATATTGGCAATCATTCTTCCTGCACTTCGAACACTCCAAGCAGTTTCACTAAGGAGTCCACGCAGACGATCAGGAATGTCTAAAGAGATTGCAAGGTCCTCCAATGCGAATAGCACATTTTGATTTGTCATGTTCAGATCACTAGTCATGACCTCCATGTACAAATTAGCCCTTTCACTCTCATGTCTGAGTCTCTGTTCCACACCGCGTCGTGTTGTCACATCAAAAGCAGTCAAACCAATCTCACTTACTTTCTCAGTTCCTGAAGTGAGAGGACTTGAGGAGATGTTAACCCAGATAATCTTACCATCTCCTTTTTTCATTTGAATCTCTAACCCACTTACACTTTTTCCTCTAACTGCTTCTCTGACGATATCTGCACCAGGGTCATATCTTGGTTCAGGATCAGGTAGAAACTCTGAGAGAGACTTACCGATAATAAAGTCAGCATCACAACCAAGCAATTCTTCTCCAGCCGCATTTACCTGCTCAATGGTTCCATTTCGATTCAATGTGAAATATGCAACAGGGGATAGATCATAGAGAGTGGCAAACCGATTCTCTAGTTCTGTCACAGCTGCTTCAAGTTCCATTTGGGAGGTGATGTCTCGAATTGTGGCGATGATTGCTGGCGCCCCATCTAATTTAATTTCAGTTGGAGTGATTTCAACATGAAGGACATCATTATTTTTTGATAAAAGACGAGTAATGAATCGCGTTGCATGTTCGCCTGTGACTAGAGCCTCAATCATTTCCTGGTCTCGTCTTCGTGACATTGGTTCAATCAAATCTTCAAAAGGAGTATCAACAAGACTCTCTTTGTCATAACCAAGCATATCAGCAAAGGAGGAGTTGGTGATAATGATGTCTTCATCTTGGATGACGACAAAGCCATCACGGACTACTTCCATTACCTTGTGTAGCCATGATGCTTCGTGATTCTCATTCGTCACCCGTTACACCTGCACTAAAAACGTTCTACATAGCTCTACATAAACAATCGTAGCCTTTATGCAATCCATATTCTAAGCAATCATTGTGCTAATTAAAAAAATCTAGCTAGTCTTCATTCGATTTTTAAGTAAATAATCCACATTCGATTTACTTTCAGATTAGTACTCATTTATGAGAGTGTGGCTTGAGATGCGATATGAGTGTGTCAAGGCAAAGTCCCTACTCTCAAAACCACATGTAGCAGACAGTTGGTTTCATATGAACCGCAGTCTTAATGCCTATAGAGGGTGTGAACATGGGTGTGTCTATTGTGATGGAAATTCAGAATACTATCATGTAGATAATTTCTATTCACACGTTAGAGTGAAAGAGAATGCTGCTACTCTCCTTCGGAAAGAATTGAAGAAACTTGGTTTTACATCGAAATCCGAGTTAGAAACTGAAACACTCTGGTCTTTTCTTGACGATGAAGATGCTAAAAGAATTGCAGAGAAAGTACCTAGAAAACTTGTGATTGGAGCATGTGGTGGTGTGAGCGATGGATTCCAACAAGCAGAACGAGAGTACAAAATTACATATCGTATACTTGAGGTGCTTTTAGATTTTGGAATGCCAGTCTTTATTCTTACGAAATCGAATCTTGTGCTAGAATACATAGACCTTCTGAAGGAGATTCATGAACGTTCTTTTGCCAATGTAGTATTTACAATAACATGTGCGGATGATGAAGTACAGAAGGTATTCGAGCCAAATGCTTCATCTAGCTCTGAAAGATTTGCTGCGCTTAAAGAGATCAGGAAGGCAGGTCTTTTTGGGGGAGTGATGGCAACGCCTATCATTCCAACAATTGGTGACAAAGTTGATAATATGACTAAGCTTGCAAAAGCCACAAAATCTGCAAATGGTGAGTTTATTCAATTTGGTGGAATGACACTCAAACCAGGTAGGCAAAAAGAATACTTCATGCGTGTGATAAAGCGACGATACCCTGAAAATTATGACGCTTTAGTTAGAATATATGAAAATAACAATACATATGGACAGCCAATATGGAAACGATTGCCAGCGAACGTTATGGTCTTAGGACGACATGTCTGTCAGCAAGTTGGTCTTCGGGATAGATCTGTGAGGCATAAGATACCTCATGAGTATGACTCCAATAACAAAGTCCTTGGAGTTCTACTTGACATTATTTTTAGAATGAATATGTTCTTTGGATTGCCTCGAAGTGTAACTAAACCATATTGGGAAGTTGCTGCAAAAATTGAAAGAGGTGTTGAAGACCTCTCCAAGCTTCAATCTGAAGGTCAAATAGATCAACATCTTATTATTGATAGTTCCATGAAAGTAACTGTAGAGGAAATATTGGAGAAAGGAACTTGCAAAGTTCTTCAGAACCTTGAAGCAAGAATTGATAGAATGGTGGACACCGAACTAGATGCAGATATCAGTGCATCACCTGATGAGTTTGTTTAACTAACTTATTTCACGTAAACCTGCTTCAACCAACATTTCGTATAGCATAAGATTAGATAATGGTTGGTCGACTGTTGCAGTGAAATATACATATGTAGTGAGTTTCAAAATCCCTTGCTTCTTGTTGATAGTGCGATAGATATTCTCTAGCTCTGTAATTCTTTCTACCTGAAAAACGCTGATTGCAGAGGGTTCTGTCGCAAGGCGGTGCGAGTAACAATACTCTTCAGAAAATGATTCGGAAACCTTTGAGTTTTAAAATTCAGGTGGACTCCATTGGCTTCTCTAAATGGTTGGGGATTTGGATTAATCTGAGTATAATAAATACTAGTACTGAAGTGACTAAAGCGATTAAACCTGCAACACCATAGACAACTCGAAGACTGCCTGAGATTTCCCACACTGCAGCACCAAAAATCTGAGCGATCATACCAACAATTCCCATTAGAAAATCATAGGTACCGAGTGCTCGTCCTTTGACTTCTTCGGACACAACGAGGACAGTAATGCTTTTCACAGAACCAGTCCAGAGCACAAATGGAATTGCCCAGACAAAATTGATGAGATACATCATGACTACTCCACTTCCTTGACTAAACCACAAGAGAATCAATGCGTTTCCTAGTACTCCAGCCAATAAAGTGCCCTTCAGATTTCTATCTGTAAGATTACTAGCAGGATACATTATGCAAGCGCTTGTGATTGAGAACAAACTCCAAGTGAGACCATAGGTTACAGTATCAACATTCCAAGGCCCGACACTAAGGTTTCCGAGATATGGAATTGAACTACTCCAAGCGAACACAAATCCAATCATACCAAGTGAAAGTAACCAAAAACTACGTCCAAGCCTTCGAAAAGAGATCTTTGGACCTGCACGGGCTTTTTTAATGACTTCAGCTCCAAGTGATTCTTTCAATAGTATGATTGCAGAAACGAATGTAAAGATAGCACAGATTGAACCTATGAAGTGAAGATTTCCAGATTGATATCCAGAACTCAGAAGAAAGGAGCCAGTGAAAGGACCGAGCGCGTCGACAAACCACAAAGGCATCATTACCATCATGAGACGCCGTGCGGGATTACTTCCGTCATCAGACGCAATCTCGTCTGCAGGGATAGCTCTAGCCATAAGCCGTGCAGTGCTCATACCGAACCAGACTAAGCCATATTGTATTGCAACATAGGGCCATATAGGAAAGAATGACATCGTGAAGAGTCCAATAACTATCGGTAAGAAACCTAGGGAGATTGTCCACTTTCTACCAATAAAGTCAGCAATATATCCAGAGAAAACACTGGCAATAAGCCCGGAAAAAGTGGCAAGTGAGAACACAAATCCAATTTGCCAAGGTTCAAGGAAACCCTCAAGAAAGATACTAAATTCCCATTTCCAAAGAGCTGTTGAGAACTGTGCAATGGCAATAACTGCAGCCAATCTCCATAGGTTAGGGCTAAGACCAAGTCTGCCAGGACGCGAACTGCTAACTAATGGTAGGTCACCATCAGTCAAGGTTTCTTTCTTCATGTCTTTGCCTCGAAGTCTTGCGGTAACGAATCAGACTGGCTTAAGTCAGTGTCGATGATGACTCATTTTCAATATAGGTAGTAATTCAATTTCATACTATTTATTGAAAGAAGTCCTACAAATAACAGTGAACCAAAGACAGTATACCACTCAGTTAAAGGACCACCAAAGGTGAGTGCAAAAGCTAGACTTGAGAAAACGATTACCAAACCATAAAGTCCAACCAACTTATTCAATGTTGGATTTAGGAAAAGAGCAATGATGATTAGTATGAGTACAAAAAACAGGATCATGAAGAAGGTGCTGGACGCCAACATATGTGGTTCACCTTGATCTTCTGAAAACACTCCAATCGCCATTAGCCCAAAACCAGAAGCAATTCCAAGTACCTGACCAATAAACATGATCAACCTCTGGATTATATTCTCAGTCCACCAATCCTTCAAACTCATAAAGAAGGGAATCAAAGCAATTCCTGTTAATATACACCCCCAATTGTAGAAATACGCTCCAAACGGGCTGTAATTAAAATTACCCAAGCGACTGAGGTAATGAGTGCTTGGTCCATATGGCTCGGGATAGAAAGCCCAAGAAATAAGTGTGAATACACAATAGAAGAGAATGACTAATGCACCGCTTATTGTTGTCAGCGGATATTTGCGAATACTGAATCCCATGGATGATTGCATAAGCTTTGTCCTAATTAAACCAAATCATATTTTATCGAACTGGAACTGAGATAAGAAATGCGGCCCCTCTTCTTTCCTTCTCGTCCAACAACTCAATTGTGCCACCGTATGATTCTACAATTCTCTTTGAGAGATATAGACCAAGACCTTTTCCTTCACCTTTAGTTGTGACTCCTTTTTGAAAAATGCGATCTCTGATGCTAGGATCGATACCAGGTCCATTGTCCCGGTATGTGATTATCAATCTCTTCTCCACGAGTCCTAGACGTATAGTCACAACAGCACTTTCACCAGCATAATCTGCAGTGTTCCTCATCAGATTTTCCAGAACCAATGGAAGTAAGATACCCGGTCGGATATCAGCTGAGCGAATGTCAGGTTCAATGAGGAGACTTACATGAGCCCCTCCAGTAGCATCCTTTGCTCTGTTAGCCATTGTTTGAAGGGTTTCAAGAAAATCATATTCTACACCGCGTCCAACAACTGAGAAGAGTTTGATAACTCGTGACATCCTTTCACTGACAGCAAGAGATGTCAAGAGATATAACTCCTTATCCTCAGGCACTTGAGTTGTTTCATGTAATAGTTCAACAAGACCTCGTACTATTTGCATATCATTGCCGAGGTCATGAGTCAAGACTGAAGTATAAACCTCAAGCTCACGCTGACGTTGCTCAAGGAATTGTCTGTGTTCTTCTAGTTGAGACAAATAATAATGTAACATCCAGGTAAAAATCAGTACAACAAGAGAGAGTGCTGCTTGATCAACAATGGGTTCAAACGCAATACCAAGTCCAATATTAGGATGGAGGTAGCAGTAGATGGAAAGACCTATTGTTTCACAAGAAATGAGTAGAGCTTCTAATTTCGCAGTTAACCATTGGCTACCAAAAAGCGCTGCAATGACAGGCCAGATAATGATATTCATTACTACCCTCACGGGTTCCTGATTAAATTCAACTGATAGGAAAAGGAAAGGCATTATAGCCATACAAAGAGTAGTAAGCATTCCTGCAATCACTGCATACTTTGTTCTACTAATTAGATAAAGAAAGAAGAAGATAGCAGAAGCAAAGAAAAATAATGGAATATTACCAAGCAGGATGCCCAATAGTAATTGAATAAATGGAAGGAGAATAACAATAAGAAATAATGCAAAAGACAGAAGTTTAGCATTCATTCGAAGAATGTCAGATTGAATATCAGTTGATGGTTCAAATAGAATTAAGCGAACCCTCTGGAACATTGAATTTTCATTTTCTTGGGGCTCATTTTCAGACATCTGTTATTACACCATTACACAATCAGGATTATCTTACCTAGAATTGAAAGAGTCTAAACTATGTAAGGTTTAATGGGTTGTGTATAAAGAATTGAAAATTGGTTTATTAGTGAAATCAATCCTTCAGGAGTCTTGGTATGAATTTCTGAGCGACTAAGATTGAAACCAGTACCAATATGCTCTGACATGCAAGACTTACAACTTGAGACCCTGTGACAAGCATTGCAATCCCAAATCCAAGAAGAGGAAGAATACCTGCAATTGTTCCAATTGCTGCAGAAACTAAACCCATTGCCTGGTCAGAGGCGACATTTACTGCCACTGCTCTGCCACCACCTCTTATTCTGAATACTGTTGTACCTACTGCCATTCCTACAAAATATCCAACAGGAAACTGGATGATTGGGATAAGTAATAGAAGTGGTGTGATTGGATTGTTAATTAAAATCATAATGTCGATAGCAATCATGCTCAAGATATACGGTACGAGTAGTATTGATGTTTTACTTTGAAGAACAAGCTTGGAGCTTATTGGTAATCCTTCATGAACAGATGCGCCTTGTGTATCGAACATCAGTATGGATACTAATGAAATTCCGCCAAATAGGTTGGCATAATTAACTGCTGTCAAAGCAGTCATACTTCTAAGCAACCCATCAACTTTCCAATACTGAATCATTGGAAATAACATAACAACTAGGAAAATAGGAATTGCAAACACAAACGCGGATCCAACATTTCGTGTAGCCAATTTGAGGTCTTTTCTAATCATTGCCTTTAACGGACTAGTTAATCTGATAATGACTTCTTTCTCTACATTGATTTGCGTAGTTGGCACTCCACTAATAGTGATTTGTCTAAGTGATCTTCCACTTCGTTGGTATGCAACTATTGCTAGCAAAGTGTACAAGAGGGTCCCAATTGCGGATGCAAGAATAGTGCTGACTGGCGTTTCAAACGCTAGTGAAGCTGCAAAGAAACCGAATGAAAACGGAAAGACTAGTGCCAAAGTAGTGAACGCAGTTTCACCCCAAATACTTGAAAGTTCAATTATGAATCGCATAAGATCAGGAAGATAGCTGCTTAAGCCATACACACTGACCATGCCTATAACAATACCAAGCGAAGCAGCAATTCTGACAAAAGCGGAGCTTCTTGATTCATCTGATGAATGCGACTTCTTATGGAACCATTTTGACATTGCTATGAGAGCTGCTATGGCGATTGACACTGTACTCGAACATGCAACAAAAGCAACTATTGCAACCAAAGGTCCAAACACAAGTAAACTTCCGATTGGGAATATTATAAGAGAAAGCAACACTGGAGCTAGAAATACTCTGGCAAAGGTCATGAATGAGAGTTGTTCAATATCCGCCTTACTTAGAGGTAAGGTGGCTGGTAGATTCATCGCACCGGATGTGATTAGTCCAGTGGTGGATGTGAGGTTAAGAAAGAATACCACGACAAAACTCAACGCCAGATAAACTGTGAAACCAATAGCTAACCTAGCTTCTGGGTTTCCTAGTGATACATCAAATGAAGACGCAGCAAGTGCAATAACAGCAATCATCAATAAAATGATGGTAGTCATAAAATAGCTGATGCGACTTGATGATTTAATCGATCGAGCAATCTTCTCGGGTTCTTCTTTTACACGAGCAAGATTGGATGGGTTCATCTCTAGAAAAGCTTGGAAACGAGATTCTTGAGCTATGACTCCAGCTAGTTTCCAGCTCTCTGAGAATCTCATTCTGCCAGTGCCTCCCTAAGGACAGACACTCCTTCTTCAACCTCTTCTTCCTGTTCTGTTAGTTTCAAAAACAGACTTTCAAGAGTCGCTGCTTCTTTATGAGCCTGAACACGGAGTTCTTCAAGTGTGCCCTCTGCAACTAAACTTCCCTCATCGATTATGCCAACACGATCGCATAGACCCTCAGCAACTTCCATGACATGAGTGCTAAGTAAAACTGAACCTCCGTTTTCAGCGTGTATCCTTACGATGTCTTTCATGATTTTTGCTGAACGAACATCGAGGCTTGAGAATGGTTCATCGAGTATCAATAGCTTGGGAGCATGTAGGAGAGCTGCTATCAACATAGTCTTTTGCTTGTTACCCTGTGAGAGTGTGACAATCATCTTGTCATAATGCTTTCCGAAATCGAGAGCTTTCACAAACTCCTTGATTCTCTTGTTAATCCTTTCCTGAGGGAGCTGCCTAATTGATGCAATGAAATCAAAAAGCTCCCGCGGGGTAAGTGAATCATATAGCTGTTGGTCTTCAGGCACATATCCAACAAGACGTTTGACCTCTACCGGGTCTTTTGATGAATCGATACCAAACACACTAGCATGACCAGAGTCTGGATCCAGCAGTCCCATCAGCATTTTGATTGTTGTAGTTTTCCCAGCACCATTGGGACCAAGAAGACCATAAATCTCACCTTCCCGAATATCTAGTGTGAGTTCGTTGACAGCGACCAAGTCTCCAAAGGTCTTCACAAGATTTTCAATTTTTACAGCAGTCACCATAATTCAAACTCCCTTCGTTCAATGAAGAAACTCTCGGATGTGCATGCTTCTCTAGAAGATATATAATGTTTAACAACTACGCGATAATTCATCCTAGGACACCTCCACATTTTCAGTTTCGATGCCATTGTTTCTCAGTCGTACTCGCCTCTTCACAAATGTCCAATAACTGTAAAAGACCAACCACCCAAATGTTGGCACTGCACTGAAAACAAAGAATTCGGGAATTGAGAAGAACATGTAGACATTGATGAAAAGGATAGTTGCCACATTGATGAACCACGCTCTTCGTTGCCATCCATAGTTCGAAACAACATAGACTGCCCTAAGAGCTGCAAATCCCCTATCATTCAGAGTATACCTTCCATCTTTGTCAGTTGTCACGACTGTGTCCATTTTCTTGAGATGAAAGTCCAGGAGACCGCTACTCTTAATCCGTAGTTTCCGTTTCAGATCTGCAAAACGTGTAGGTTTCTTGGCAAGTTCCTTCAAGATAGCAATTCTCATTGGGTGAGAAATTGCTTCAAACACTTCATCCGAGGTCATTTTTCTTCACGATTGACAAGGGAATGGAATGATATAATCCTACGGTCCTTGACTAGTTAGTCAACATGTCTTGACTTGTTAATCATTCGATTTCCTTTATTCATTATAATTTCGAAGGTGTTTCTTTTCATAGCTATAACATCATAGGCAGAGATTGCGCTTATAGTAGGATTTCTTTAACGGTTCCGAATTAATTTGAGAGGCCTGCTCGGAGGATATGCGCAATGGTAAAACCCTTGAAGCGATTGTGGTTTGTAATCATCTTTTCATTCCTTCTTTTGGTACCAATATCCGAAAATCCCACAATCAGAGATAGATCAATTTTGAAAGTTACCAAAGCGGAAGTTGCCTCTGGACATGTATATGGTGAATTAGTCATTGAAGAAATCTATGAAGAAATAGCAATTTCTAAGATACGAAGTATTGTACAGCGTTTTACTGAAAATGGTTCGCGATATATCAGCGCTGTATTTGATGCAGATATCGAGGGTCCGAATAAGTATGCTCGAAATTATATAATAGGACAATTAGATGGACTATCCGGTGGAAAGATTGAGATTGAAATCATTGGAAGTTATTATAATGTCGTCGGAAAACTACCAGGATATTTACCAGGCAACAATCCAGTATTTATTGTAACAGCGCATTATGACTCTCCTGATGGATGTCCTGGTGCAAATTGCAATGGAGCAGGTATTGCGGCAATGCTTGTTTTGGCAGAAGTTATGTCTAAATTCAAGTGGCCCTTAGATATATATTTCGTAGCTCTCAATGGGCTTCACCCACACGGTAGAGAGATGGTGGATTACTTGGAAGGAAGTCGAGAGGTTTCAACTGAATTTGAACATAGAGGAATTGAAACTCTTGCCCTTTTCAACATCGATACTATTCTATATCCAGATCCTGATGCACCTAATGACGAGAAGGTACTCATGGGCTATGATGGTATTGGTGACTATAGCAGAGGTCAGTATTGGGCAGAACTAACTAGGACAATCAGTAATAACTATGGCTCGAATTATATATCACCAGTTCCTTCATTCCTCTTCCCTCTCTGGGGGATTTCAGACCATTATCCATTCTATATAAGAGGATTCTCAGGAACAATCTGTGCTTTTGAATCAGGGTGGGCTGTTGATCCATCCTATCATAGTGGGAATGATGTTTACTTCAACGTATTGTTTAACTATGATATTTGCAGAGAGGTAGCCGCAGCTATCGGTGGAAGTATGGCTTATGTAATGGGTCGGACTTATGGAGAGCGTAGAGAATTCAACTTCTCCTTTATTATTCAACATGGTTGGACAGAAAAGATCTACATACCTATCACAGTAGCGACAAACATAGAAGTTACATGCAGATGGTTTGTCGGTCCTGCTTCATTTTCTATTACAGACCCTTTTGACCAAGTAATAGGAGTTGCTGAGTTTGACCATGCATCAGCTTGGGAACATACCAATTTGTTCAACATATCTGTTTCAAATAGGGGACTCTATACTCTTATTCTAAATAATACTGGAAATGATGTCGTAGGATTCGAGCTCTGCTACTCCTATGACAGTGATATCGACCACAACGGTATTCTTGATAGTAAAGAGTTCTGGATAGATACCAGGCTATTTGGCACTGATTCAGATTCTGATGGAATTTCAACTGCTGATGAACTCTTTCTTGGTACTGATGACAACAACATTGACTCAGATTCAGATTCTATGGATGACAAATATGAGATCGATAATGGGTTTGATCCAACTGATCCTTCTGATGGAGCTGCAGATTATGATGGTGATTCTCTATCAAATGCTGAAGAATATATTCTCGGCCTTAACCCTTGGAGTGTTGATACTGATTTCGATTTGATGCCTGATGGTTGGGAACATGAATACGGTCTCAATCCTCTTGCTAATGATGCTGACCAAGATCCCGATGAAGATGGTAAAACAAACATAGAAGAGTTCCTTGCAGGTTCAAATCCATTTTTGGCTGAACCTGAAGTACTTTCTATTCCCACTTTTTCAATAGCAATAGTTGCTATAGTGTCTGTTATCATTGTCATAGGCTGGTGGAAGGACCAAGAATTTGAATTATGAATCAATTCCGTTTTCGACAGACTCAATATTGAAATATGACATTTGAAAGACATTATGGCTTCAAATGTTCCTCAAAGAATTCGACAATCTTGTTGTAAACTGTTACTTTGTTGTTAAATTTAATGACATCATGTCCTTCATTCTCGAACATGAGATATTCCACGTGCTTGCCAGATGCATTCAATCTAACGACAATATCTTTAGACTCTCTCTCAACTACTCGAGGATCGTTTTTACCCTGTATAACAAGCAAAGGCGCTATCAGCTGATCCATGTACGTGCTTGGAGAACGTTCTCTCAGGAACTCTGCATCCTTTTCTGGATGGCCAATTGACAAGTAGAAATAGGTTGCCCATGATTCTGGTAGACGTTCCACGAACGTGATTAAGTCGTAAGG
>SMTZ1_10011566_pt1 | contig 19968 bp, 20 predicted proteins | sample DeeMarSWOR136_30_FD_25667 | JGI IMG/M metagenome (IMG submission 25667) | reverse complement strand
GAAAGATGGAAATTACCCAAAGCGATAGTAGCTGTCTGGGAATTGCATCTTTTTCTCCTTTAAATTGCCCCGTGTTGAGCCTCAGCAAACCCTACTCCTTTGGATGCAGAAGAGTAAAAAGCAGCTTGGATAAGACTTTAGCTAGAAGAAAATGAATTTTCTCTTATATGGCTTCATTTACAGTTTATTTACTTACTACCTCCTCCACCCCATATAGAGAAATTTTAGAAAGCTGAAATAACGCTTATTCTTTTAGAATTAAAAACAACAATAAAAAATAAGTTACATCTTAACTAAATAATCGTTTTAAATTCCAGTCGGTAACTCATATTCTAGGGCTTAAAATGGAACCTCAGGATCAAAAAGACAAGACGAACGATTAATCCAAGAAACAGTCTAAAGACCTATTCTCATCCAAACTTGTAGTGTTTTCTGATTTTCTTTTTTATTTCCCAGGTGCACTTGAGTCCTTCAGGAAATACAACGTAGTCGCCTGCTCCAAATTCGATAGTTTCTTCAGGGGTCTTCACAACAGCCTTCCCCTCTAATATTAGGCAAGTTTCTTGTTCAAAATACTCCCAAGGAAACTCTGATTCCTCTTTTTCCCAGATTGACCAAGATTCTGCTTCTTGCAATTCTTTTTCAGTGGGTTTTCTAACCTTCGGCTTCATTTTCCATCACAATATCTTTTACAGCTCTCTCTTATATCTTCAATGCGAAACGAATACGGAACTAGCTCTTTCTTGGTGCCCCACAGATAGGACATGAACTTGAGTTAGCAGGCATCAAAGACCTGCAGTACTCGCAGGGCACCATCTCCACTTCTTCTTTGGTTGTGGGCATTGCAGCCCTGATTATCTGAAGTTCGATTGTTTCGCTAGTGGGGTCAGGGCGGTCTTCTACTCCCACTACTCCTTTTATGAACCAGGAGACGCTTGCATCTATCCCGTCTAAGGTTTCACGTCCACCTGCGGGAATGTTCACTTTGATGGGGAACGTCTTCTTGAACCCCGGTACAATATGCAGTGGACCGCTTGCCATAAAATCTTCTGAAAGAAGTGTGGCTAAATCCCAGTATACGTGCCGCACATCGCGTCGAAGGCGCTCGTTGTACACCCACCTTTCTCGTCTCCTCTTTTCGATACATCGAAGCTCTGCTCTTACTTCAGTGGCGTCAAATTCTTCCTTGGAGGATACAGTGATTGTTCCGCTTATGCTTGCTCCCACAGCGAAGGAACTTCTTGGAATTTCAAATTTGACTGTAGTTTTTGGTTTCCTGAACATTTTGAAGAAGCCCAAAGATTTCTATCTCCGGTTGGATGTTATTTTGAAGATAAAGTATCTATTTATGATTTGTGTGTCTCTCCCTCTGAACGGAAAACATGGATTTCTGATATAGAAGATGGAAATTTTTTTCTCAAACCTATACGCACGTTAAGTTTCATCTTTCTACAATGAAAGCGATTTTGACATCAGCATTGTATTCCACAATCTTGTTGGCTTCTACTTTGGCAGTGCAGCGCTTAACATGAACTCCTTTGATGTTTTTGACCGTCTTCGCTGCCTCAGTCACAGCGTTTTGAGCAGCTTCGTTCCAGCCTTTCGGTGAACTACCTATCAACTCGATAATTTTCACAACAGGCATGCATTCACCTCCACTAACAAAGTGGTTTCAACGCCACTTCAGCTTTTCGACATAAATAATCGCCAAAGAGCTGTTATAAATAAAAAAATCAACGGACCCTTTTTATTTTAGCCTTAGTTAACCCATTGAAAGAAAAAGGGATTATCGGATGACCATTATTATGGATGATGCGGGAACTGGTGACCTGCTTTTTGGTGCTGTTATTGGTGCATTTCGTGATTCAACCCGCGAATTCAGATACGATGTTATTGACGTAAAATATTTTAAAGCTAGATTTTTTTCACGAAAAGCATACCTGAAGCAATGCTCAAAGGTTGTGTCTAAGCTACTTGCTGAGATGAAACCGAAGTCAGAGGAAGAAATTCACATTTGCAGAGGTTACATCTTTGATGAGGTTATCGAGAAACTAAAACGGAAATATGGTGAAGATCGAATTCGCCGAGTTAAAGTGGTAGGAGAAGCACAAGACCTTACAGAAATTGCTTACCTTGATGAGCTGAGGAATTTGGGTTACGAACCTCTTGAAGAAAGAGAAAACAAAAGGGCAAAAAGCTTTTTTCACATGATGAATTGGCTGAAGAAAAACCCAGACATGCTGAAATATGCAAAAACTGGTTGGCCACGATTACAAAGATACAAACTATTCAGGTCATAAAATAGCTGCGACTAATTTTTGTGTCTTCGGGAACTAGCTCTGCTCGTTGCCATTACACCCGAATAGAGGCTCTTCATGGTAAGTAGAGGGTAAACGTTTTTCTGAGGTTGTCATTGTTTACTTAGTGATGAATGTGGAAAACCAAGACTTAGAGTTTGCCAAGTTGAAGCTGATAGAGGAAGACCTTAACCTAGTGATCGTGAAGAAGGGGAAGGTTATCTTTGAAACAAAAAAGCAAGGAATAAGCGGTTTTCTGCAAGCCATCGAGAAGCTGGATAAAAATTTGGTTGCAGCCTCAGCAGCTGATAAAATTGTTGGGGTGGCAGCAGCCATGCTCTGTGTCTACGCTGGAGTGGCTTCTGTGTTTGCCTTGACCATCAGCGAGGAGGGAATCAAGGTGCTTGAAGACAACAATATTGCATATCTGTTTGAAAAGAAAGTTTCGAACATTCTGAACCGCAGCAAAAATGATGTGTGCCCCTTCGAAAAACTGGCTATCGCTTCTGGAAGTTCGGAGGAGGCTTACGTGAATTTGAAGTCCTTAGCGAGTCAAATGTTGGCGATGGTATCAGTATAGGTGTTCCGTCAGGAGCCATTATCAGCATGTCAATGTCCGGAGCTATCTGCTTGAGAGTTTGCACCACAAGGTAAAGTTCAGCAACTCTAGTTTCGTTACTTGAATCCACTCCTGCAGCCTCAAGAACAAGCTCTATAGCTTCTCTTGTTGCAGTTGCCTCGATAACTGTGGCGTTTGCTCTGGCTGCTGCTTCAATTGTTATTTTCTCAGCATTCGCGGTGGCATTAATGATTACTATTTGTCTCTGGAAGTCTGCTTGGATCTTCTGCTGTTCCGAAACCAGTTTGTCCTCGATTGCTGAGGTGTACTTTGCGGGGTATCCTATGTTTCTGAGTTCAAATTCAAAGTCCGTTAAAGCGCCGGCTAGAGTGGCGGATGTGCTAATTTTGTTCCATATGGCGTTCCGTATGGTTTGAGCCACAAAATCTCTTTGTTCAATTGTTTCAATTGTGTTAAAGTCCTTTGTAACTATTCTGACCTGTTCTCTCGCGATGGATGCTATAACATCGTTTTTCCAGTTCTTTTGGGGCAGATTCTCATACAGTTGCTTAACCTTCGCAGGGTCAAGCCTCCACCTAATCATGATGTCAATCTGCATCTCCAACTGATCCTTCGAAAAACTCTTCACCGTTGGAAAGTCTGCGGTGCGGTCGGTTCCGTCACCCCACATTCCCAAGGTGTCCACCGCAACTGTGATCTGGACGGCTCTTACCCAAGGAGCTTTGGTTGCCCAAGTTGGACCCAGAATCGGGTCGCTGATTTTGCCGCTCAATGGGTCAACCATTACGACTGCATTGCCTACCGGAACATTGACCCACATGGTTAAGAAGAAGACTGCTGTGAAAATCGCTAGCAACACTACTATTATAATTATAGCTAATCCAATGGTAGGTTTAAACCGGAATCTATATTCGTTTTCCATATTCATTTTTCACCTCCAATATACCTTTGAAATTAACCAAAAAAAATTTGCTGTTTGTGCTGTGTCACGGAGCTGAGAAGTCCATCTTATCTTACCCTTTTACGTTATACACACTTTCAACATATTCAACCGAGACTAAATATTTTTCTAAAATAGTATACGTATCTCTATTGAATCTATATAGACACAATTTGACATGACACGTCTACCCATGTCTCTATAGACCTCAAAAGCAGAAGCGGCCTAGCATCTTCCTAACTTAAACTTGTTTTCACAATCTTCTCGGCAACGGTTTTTCCCAGTTTGTGGCACTCTTCTAAACCTTTTTTGTCTGGATTATACTTTATCCGTAGAGCGGGTTCTACGACATCCATTTCAAATCGGTTCTTCATGATTTCCAACAGCATGTTTGGGGCTTCTCCGCTCCAGCCGTAGGATCCGAAGGCTGCTCCCACCTTACCCTTTAAGTCTATTTCCTCCTTGGATACCCCTTCTAGAAGGTTCTTCATATCTATGCCTATATCGTGATAGTATGTGGGCATCCCAAGAATTATTGCATCAGCCTCTGCCAACTCCTCTGGTCTAACAAAATATTTCACCTCTACATCAATCCCCACAACTGACTTTGCTCCCTCTTGTACCGCCATAGCCATCTTTTCGGTGTTACCTGTTTGGCTGTAGTAAACTATAAGCAGTTTAAGTGTATTCGTCAATTCGATCCCTCAAATAATGTGAATGTAACTGAAGAAAGATAACTTTTGCGTGTGCCATAAAATTGAGGTTTTGAACGCCGGAATTGTTTTTAAATGATTTCTTGATGTTATTAGTTTAGACAAGGTGGGAAGTGTTGGTATGGCTATGACAGAAACTGCTGAGATAGGAATCATAGGTGGAACAGGCGTCTATGATCAAGAGAATTTCGAGAATGTTAAAGAAATCAAGGTTTTCACCCCTTTTGGTGAAACGTCAGATCTAGTTTCCGTTGGTCTGTACAGGAACATTCGGGTGGCGTTTATACCTAGACATGGTAGAAACCATACGATTCCTCCTCATAGAGTCAACTATCGCGCTAACGTGTGGGCGCTAAAGCAGTTAGGCGTCAAAAGAGTAATTGCTTCTTCAGCGGTAGGAAGTTTACGGAAGGATTATGAGCCCGGAAATTTTGTGATTCCAGATCAGCTTATTGACCGAACTAAGAAACGGTTAGACACTTTCTATGAAGGAGGACAAATCTGCCACATATCTACTGCGGACCCTTTCTGTCAACAGCTTCGACTGTTTTTCATCGAGTTGGCTCAGCGGCTAGGCTTAAACGTTAAGACAAGTGGGACCTACGTTTGTATTGAGGGTCCAAGGTTTTCTACCAAGGCTGAATCCAGACTTTTTCGGATGTGGAAAGCGGATATCATAGGAATGACCATATATCCTGAGTGCGTCTTGGCTAGGGAAGCGGAATTGTGTTACATCCCCATATCGATGGTTACTGACTATGATGTGTGGGCTGAAAAACCTGTGTCTACGAAAGAAGTAGTAGAAACAATACGGCAGAGTAACGAAAATTTCAAAAAGTTAATTCTTAAGGCCATACCACAGATACCCAAAGAACGAGATTGTGAATGCGGCTCATCCCTGAAAGACGCTCTAATCTAGCTCGGTGGTTAACGTTTGTAGATAATTCTGCTTTGACCCGAGCCCATTTTCTTCTTATAACTTATTTTTTTGTGTTGTCCCGAATTAGATTTCGCCGTTTAAGTTCTTGCAGGATTTCATCTACCGTTTCTTCAGTTGTGTCAATCGTGTAGAATTGTTTAAGTTCATTCCTGATTTGTGCAACATCAACGTCACCAGCAGGGCTCACTGATAGGCGTGCGCAGACCTTCGGAACAATATTGCACATATCCTCTGTGAAGTTCCAAGGGAATATTACCCATCGCCAACTTATCTCCTCGCCAAAGTAGTCTGGCATAAACTTTGAACTTGTTATATGTCTCAGGGCAGCGGTTTTGATCTCAGATGGTTTCAGAGATTGAATGTACTCAACTGCTACACACATGCTTTCACCAGTATCGGTAATATCATCTACAATTAGCACGTTTTTTCCATTCAAGTCGACCTTGAAAGGATACTTTAGCTTAGCTTTTCCGTCTGGTGTTGCTGTTACGCCCCAGTGCTCAACCTTTAGGCTTACGAGGTCTTTGACACCTATTAAGTCGCAGAGAATCCGAGCTAAAACCCAGCCTCCCCGAGCTAAACCAACTATCAGGTCAGGTTTGTAGCCTGAACCGTTAATTTTCTTTGCCACTTGCCTAGCTAAATTGTAAAACAGGTTCCAGTCCATGACTTCGCATTCGAAACAATCTGCAGACATGAGAGACCCGCCCTTTCTGATTAATTCATTAGCTTCCAATATTACAGTTTCGCCTTTCTTACACAGTCAACTCTATCATGCTTTATGTCCTTTTTTGACTTAATTTGAAAACCGGAACACCCTTGGATTAATGGCTTTCGAATTAGAATAACGTATAATCTAAAACAATACCTGTTTTAGATTGAAGGTGTGTGGGAATGCAGACAACAGTAGCAAAATTGCTTTTTATAACTTCTGCGGTAATGCTTGCCTGTATTGTTGTGGAATATGCTGTTGTTACCTTTGAACAAACACTTGAGATCGAAGATGTACCGCAAATAGATCGAATACGAAAAATGGAAAACATGATCCTAAACCAGACCAATAACTTGCTCAACGAAATAGAATCTTTCAACCAAACAGAAACACAGCCAATAGACAGAGCACAGCCATAATTTCTTCTATTTATTCGATAAAAAGCAAACATCAGAACGAAATGCAATACATGTAATTGCTGAACTGAAATAGCTGGTAAAAAATGCTTCGAATGCTTTGTAGCATATCTTGTCTTCTGGTTATGGTGAAATCTCGTAAGGCAACTGTTAGTCAAGAAACCTTGACTAGAAAATTAATGCTTATCATTTGATAGGTCAAGAAAGCTTGACAAAAATCTTTTTATGAATATTCAGCCATAAAATGAATTGTTATAGGCTTTAAATTGGAAAAATCAGCATCATTATTTGCTGAAACAGATACAGCATCCTCATTAAATGAATACGTGTTACTAAAACGTCTCCGACGACGAAAACAAAAACTTGCGGTAGTAAGAAGAAGGGAGATTGGAAATGGATAAGAAACAAGTGTTAACCACTGCTTTTATTGCGGTGCTTTTGTCTTCAGCACTGGTTGGAGTGGAGTTCGTTAGGTTAGCAGAAGCAAATTTTATGCCAATGCAGATTCCGCAACCAGCATTTATTATTAGAAGTGATGGGAGTGTTGATCCGTCAACGGCGCCGATTCAGCGAGATGGAAATGTTTACACTTTCACGGATGACATTGTTGGATACACAATCGCATTTGAACGTGACAACATTGTGATTGATGGAGGAGGCTACTCTCTTATAGGAAACGGAAATTCTACTGGGATTTTTATTCTAAACCGGAACGGAATAACGGTGAGGGATATGAAAATTAGCAACTTCAGATATGGCATCAGGCTCATTGCCGAAAGTTATATGGGGATGACTTCCTCAAACAACAATCTTTCAGGTAACAGCCTGACAAACAATGAGTACGGCATTTACATCAGCTCCTCCTCTAACAACGTGCTTAGAAACAACAGCATGAAAAATAACACACGCAATTTTGGAGTTCAGGGCGAGTATGCACAGGATGTTGATGTTTCAAACACGGTTGACGGCAAACCAATAATTTACTGGATCAACCAACAAGACAGGACTGTGCCATCTGACGCTGGATACGTAGCCCTCGTGAACTGCACACACGTAACAGTTCAAAATTTGAATCTTGCCAACAATGGGCATGGAATACTACTTGTTTCCACAACGGACTCGACAATAACCAAGAACCATATAACGAACACGGGCAATGGCATCTACATCTACGAGTCTTCCAGCAACATCATTTCCGGAAACAACTTAGCAAACAACGGCGATGGCATAAGAGGTCAAGCTTCTTCAAACAACAACATATCTTCAAACAACATAACAAACAACGAAAACGGCATTTACTTCACTGGAGCTTTAACAAACAACATTATTTCTAGAAACCATATAACCGCAAACACAGTGGATGGCATGAACTTATGGGGATCAACTAATACAGATGTTGAACAAAACACTATAGCTAATAACACTGAGAATGGCATAAACTTCTTCGATTCTCGGAGTAACAGAGTTGTTGGAAACACAATAACAGGAAACGGCAACGGCATCAAGTTCTGGTTTGACGCAAACAACAACAGTGTCTCTGACAATTATATAGCAAACAACGCCATCGGCATCTTAGTCGATGACTCTTTCGACAACCGCATCATTGGAAACATGATAACAGAAAACAGCGACTGGGGAATGCAACTCACAGGCAGCCAAAACAACAACGTAATTTACCATAACAGCTTCATCAACAACAATGCAAAAGAAGAAGGACTGCAAGTGTCCATTCCCGCTTACCGGCAAATAGGTGAACCATGGGACTGGTTGCCGGGGCATGGTAATATTTGGGACAACGGCACAGCAGGAAACTACTGGAGTGACTACATTACACGGTATCCTAACGCATCAGAAATAGGCAGTTCAGAAATAGGGGACACACAATTCTACATTAACGAAAACAATTTCGACCGCTATCCACTCATGGAACCTGTATCAATCCCAGAGTTTCCCTCTTGGACACCAATCATATTCGCACTCACCACGTTTACAGTTGCATTAGCCATATGTAAAGAAAAACTACGCAAACCCAAAGAGGCGAAGGCATAACATGAACGGTTTCCCAACAAGGTTTCTCATATTAATTATTGCTTGTTCAATGCTTGTTTCTCTTTCAAGCATCAACATCGCACAAGCAGCAGTAACCAACTCATATGAGTGGGCTACCTTTCAGGGCGATGAAGGAAGGACAGGTTACACGGAGAGCCCTGCTCCAGATAGTAACCAAACGTATTGGAAGTTCCAGACAGGGGGACCAATCACGTCTTCTCCGGTTGCATCTGCAGGAATGGTTTTCGTAGCTTCCACTGACGGATACCTCTACGCAGTTAACGCGACCACTGGAGCAAAAATATGGGATTTCCTGATAGGCACAGACGCTAATTCTCCGTCAGTTGCTCACGGCAAGGTCTTCATTACGTCCAAATCTGGAAACGTTTACGCCATTAACATGTATACCGGATCGGAGGTGTGGAGTAAATCGCTCGGAGAAGAAGCAGGTTTCGGGGCTCCATTAATTGTGGGTTCAAGGGTGTTCGTGAATGGAAACCAAACAGTTTTTGCCCTCAACGAAGCAATTGGAGTAAACCTTTACAGTGAACCGATTCATCACGCGAATGGAATTGCACCTCTCGCATACAATGACAGCGCTTATGGTAATGGGCTAATATATGCTGTCGTTTTAGGGGGAATGCAAATTGGAGTTAACGGATTCGAAGCTCTGGATGCTATGGGACGTTTTTGGCTCAGTCTTGCTCCAACAAACATTGAAACGGTTAGGAGCGGAGCGACAATCGGCGACGGAAAATTGTTCGTTGTTACTGTGGACATTAATGGAACCAGCGTCATCTTTGGATTAAACGATTTTGGGATGAGAACTTGGGACCACCTATTAGACGGCGTAACTGAGGCTTCTCCTGCAGTTGCCTACAATACAGTCTATATTCCAACAAGCGATGGTGCCTATGCCTTAGATACAGAGAATGGAACCGTGAAATGGAGCTGCCCATTAGACGGTGAATATTCTGTTTCTTCGCCTGCGGTAGCAGATGGAAAAGTCTACTTTGGACTCGACAACGGTTATGTTTACGCTCTGGATGCCTTCACTGGAGACCTTGTTTGGAGCTACAAGACTGAAGGCGCTGTTCAATCCTCTCCGGCAATTTGCGATGGACTACTTTTCGTGGGATCCAATGACGGAAACCTGTACGCGATTGGAACTCTTGTAATCCCAGAGTTTCCATCGTGGACGCCCATGCTACTTTTACTTATCACACTTACAGTTGCATTAAGTATCTACAAACGGAGACTAGCCAAAAAGCCAATCCGCTAATCTTCGGTGCTTAGGTAGTAGTATTCGCCTATCTTCTTTTGTTCTCTGTCTAGCCTAGAGCCTTCCTTGTTCACTCTAGGTCTTTTCGTTTGAGGATCTCTCCTGAAGGTGATAGACATGTCTTTGAGAAAGCTGTTCATGCCGTTACGAAGATCTGTTGGCGGATTAGCAAAACCACGTATTCCCGGTTCTCCAGCGAAAATCATTAGGCGATCAGCTATGAAATCTTGTGCCACAACATCATGCTCCACCACGAAAGCAGTTACTTTCCTGTTTTCGATCACCCGCCGAATCGTTCGAGCCACAGATAGCCTATCCTCCACATCCAAATAGGCGCTCGGTTCGTCGAGAAGATACAGCTCTGCCTCTCGAGATAGACAGGCGGCGATGGCAACTCTCTGAAGTTCCCCTCCGCTAAGCTCATTTACGTCACGGTCGAGGAGAATCGGAATTTTGAGGGGCTGCAGAATCTGACTATTATACAAACTTGTTCCAAACTCTTTGTCAGCCGTCTCTTTCAGCAGTTCTTCAACGGTTCCATTATACTGTAGCGAAATGTATTGGGGTTTGTAACTTACTTTTAGTCCCTCCTCAGCGGATGTCTCTCCAGAATCTGCCTTCTCTATTCCAGCAAGTACCTTCACAAAGGTGGTCTTTCCAATCCCGTTGGGTCCAAATATTCCAACTACCTCCCCCCGTTTCACCTCCCCCGGCACCGCCTGAAACTCAAACTCCCCAAAAGATTTCTTAATTTCACTCCACTGCAACAGTGGCTCGCCCACAGTCAATCCGGCGGATGGAGGCTTCACGTGAAAGATTATGGAATCCTTTCTGAATCGCACGTTCTCGTCAGGAATATAGCCTTCAAGGTAAATGTTTATTCCAACTCTCACTCCGTGAACATGAGAGACTATCCCGTAAACTCCGGGGTCACCATAAAAAATGCAGATTTGATCGGACAGATAATCGAGAATCGCCAAGTCATGCTCTGCAACAATAACTGTTTTTCCGTCCTGTTTAAGTGTTCGAATAGCCTTGGCAACCTGTAGCCGCTGCTTCACATCCAAATAGCTGGCAGGCTCGTCGAACAGGTAAACATCTGCTTCTCGACAGATAGAGGCGGCGACAGCCACCCGCTGAAGTTCTCCCCCGCTCAAAACTTTCAGGTCTCTATTCCAGATGATCTCAAGTTGAAGCTTTTCGGTAAGCTGACCCAACTTGTTCCGCTCGTCGACTTTTTCAAGAAGTTCCCCTACCTTGCCAGAGACAACCCGAGATATCCGGTCTACATACTGGGGTTTGTGCACAACCTTCATGTTTCCTTCGCTCAGTCTCTGAAAATATTCCTGAAGGATTGAGCCACGGAAATGTTGAATCAGTTGCGTCCACTCTGGAGGCTCACCATATTTTCCTAGGTTCGGTTTGATTTCTCCGGAAAGAATGTGGAGTGCAGTGGTTTTTCCTATACCATTTTGTCCCAAGAGACCTAGGACTACGCCTGAGGAGGGTGTTGGGAGCCGAAAGAGCTTGAAGGTGTTGGGTCCGAACCGGTGGCTACAATCTTCTTCCAGTTCAAAGTTGACGATGGAGATGGCTTTGAATGGGCATTTCCTCACGCAGATACCGCATCCTACGCATAGGCTTTCCACAATCTGAGGCTTGTCGCCTTCGAATACGACTGCTTCAATCTTGTTTCTTACTGGCGGGCAGAAGCGATAGCATGGCCTACCGCAACGTTTGGATTCGCATCGTTCTTCGTCGAGAACCGCTATTCGAACCATCTTCTATCAATGCACCCGTTAATGTAGGATAAGGGACGGCGAAATATTAACTTAAAACTTTTACTACTTGCCTCAACTGCTTGAGGATACTTTTAAATCTGGAGAATACAGAGATTTAGTTATTTAGTTGCTATTTTGAAAAATGTTTAACAGAATTTAAGGTGGTGAGTTCGATGCTTGTTGTCAAGTTGGAGCCTAACGAATCTGTAACTGCAGAAGCTGGCGCCATGACCTACATGGAACCCAACATAGATGTGAAGACGCGGATGAGAGAAAGGAGCCTCTTAGGCACCTTGGGTCTCTCCCTATTGGGGCGCCAATCCTTTTTTGTAAACGATTACAGAGCCAAGGAAGGTGCCGGTGAAGTTGCTTTCGTTTCTGCGCCGGTTGGCGACATCGAAACACTGGAGGTCAAGCCAAACCAAGGCTACATCATACAATCTGCTTCATACATTGCATCCACACAAAACGTCGACTTGGACATGAAATGGCAGGGATTCACTAAGGGGCTCTTCGGACAGGGACTCTTCATGATAAAGGTTTCAGGAGAAGGAAAACTTTTCATAAACACTTTTGGAGCCATCGACAAACACACTTTAGAAGCTGGCAAATCATTGATCGTCGACAACTTTCATCTTGTGGCCTTTAGCGATAGCTGCGACTATAACGTCAGAAAGTTCGGAGGCCTAAAATCGACTATCCAGGTCCCGGCGATGTGTACATACAAACGAAAAACTTGAGAGAATTCGTGGAATGGCTCTGGACACTCCTTGGACCCAGAGTTAAATCAAGAGCAAGATAGAAACCCAAAGCAAATAGCTGATCATTCTCCCTTTTTCTTTGCCTATTTCTTGTAAGCATATACTGTAAAGTCAGAAAAGTTGGGTAGAACCTTAATAGAGCCTTCACTATATCCGATTCGACGAAAACATGAAACTTCTGAAAGCAACAAAAAACAACATTATGCTGGCCGCTCAGATTGTGAGAAGGGGCGGGTTGGTTGTCTATCCAACCGAAACAGTCTACGGGTTAGGATGCGATCCATTCAACGTCGAAGCCGTTAAACGAATTCTGAAAGTGAAAGCCAATAGAAACAAGCCTCTGCCCTTATTGGCAGCAAGCATCGTCAACGCTGACAAAGTAGCTTTCATCTCCCCAAACGGGAAGAGACTGGCTGCAAAGTTTTGGCCTGGATCGCTTACAATGGTTTTTCCCAAGAAGGCTGCTCTTCCGGATGTTGTTACTTTCGGCTGGGATTCTGTGGGCTTGAGAATACCCGACAGTGAGGTGGCTCTTCATCTAATCCGCTTGTCTGGGGGTCTCCTGATTGGGTCAAGTGCCAACAGAACTGGAGAAGAGCCTCCGCGGGCAGTTCAGGAAATCTCTGTAGAATTGAAGGAAATGGTGGATGTTGTTCTCGATGGTGGAGCTACGGTTCAGGGAATGTCGTCAACAGTAGCTGATTTGACTTCAGAAAAACCGAGAATCCTTCGGGAGGGTCCCGTAAGCTTCGAAGAGATTTTGGATGCTCTAGCTCTTCGTGACTAACAGTGCCATGCGTTCGATCACAAGATCGGTTAACGCTTCTTTTTCTAATCCTTCTCTTTCCAGCTTAGCCTCGAATTCAAGGTCAGAAATTTTGAACAGTTTTTTGATGTTCTTGATTTTTTTGTCCGTAAGTTCTAATACGTTGTCATCTCGTTCGCCAGGAATTATTTCGGTAACTAGGCGTAAGTAGTCAGTTTTTTTGTGCCCATTTTCTGTCATTATTAAAGCTGCTACTTCTGAAGAGTCGTGCCTGATTCCCAACATCTCTACAGCTTTTTTTATCTGTCTTTGGGCAGAAGCATAAAGGAGAGCCTCAACCACCAGATTGTTTGATATGTTCGTCTTTTTGTCGAAAGCATTCAGCGCGTTTAAGGCTGCAAAATACACGTGTTGGGGACCTGCTACGTGTTTGGCATCAAAAAACTGAACTGCGGCTCCCTTCTTTTCTTTTCTGAAGTGTTCAAGAAAAGCGTTGATGTTCTCTAGTTTAACGTTACTGAAACCGATTATAGTGATTTTTTCGTCGAGTTCTTCTGGCTTTCCTGTCAATGTTCTTCCTCGGCAACCTCTTTGATGAATAGTTCCACAAGTTCCCTGTTTAGTCCGGAACTGATTAGTTTTTCTTTGGCGTCTTCCACGGTTCTTGCTTCGCCTCTGAATTTTTCAACAGTTTTTCTAACGGTTTCTTTTTGCTCCCAAGGGAAAACAATCCAGCAGCGCGTTTCTTTTTCGTAGTAGTGCGGGACGATGATGCTCCACGGTTTGTAGTAAATGGTTGCAATCTTGATCTCAGATGCACCCTGATTCTTCAAGTGCGAGTTTACGAGTTGAATGCTCTCACCCGTATCAGCCGCATCGTCAATAACAAGAACTTTCTTGTCCTTAACTGGAAGAGAGACTGGCTGCGTGATGGCGGGTTCATGTTTGGTTTCGGTGACTCCCACGTAAAACTCTGCTGTTACATTCGCTAGTTTAGGAGTTTCCAGCAGATCGGACATTATTCGAGCTGGAATCCAGCCGCCTCTGGAAACGCCCACGATTACTTCAGGTTCAAATCCGCTCTTTCGAACTTCCTCAGCGAGTTTTAGGAGCAACCTGTAAATTTGATTCCACGAGGGAATCTCAAACGCCAGATTGTTCCCTAAGCTAGAAGCTGTGTTTCTTTTGTTCAACTCTCTCATAGTTCTTTGACTCCCAGAGTTAACTTGCCATTTCCTATGATTAGCTGAATTGTTTGTTCATGTTGGTCAAGGCGATTTAAGAGTATCTAAGACAAAGTAAACCATGCGTTAGTAACTATGTAGGTTTTACCTCTCTTCATTTTTTGCTTATGTTGGGTTTCTTCCCGTGGTAAATAAACAATAATAAAAAGGGAAAATTAAAGACTTTACTTTCTCTCCCTCGCTAGTCTATCAGACAACTCGCTCCGCAGCTTCTTGCATACCCTACAGAAGCCACTCTTGGCAACCTCTTTATCGTGCCCGTGAACGTGATCGCTTATCGTTTTAGTTGAACGTCCCATCTTCTCAGACAGCTTATTCATAGATTCGCCTTCATGGTAACGGGTCACTATCTCGACATGCTCTTTATCGCCTACAGTCTTATAGTCTCCCCTGTCAATCCCCAAATCGGTAACCTCCCCATATTCAACCTTGACACCTACACTATTCAGAATATGCTCCTTCTCTTCCTTATGCCAATTATGATAAGGGAAATACCCCAGACCTAAAGGACCCTTGCGTGAAACTGAAATAAAGTACTGCGGGGGCATATTCCTTACAACACTAGGCGAAAAAAAACCGTAAAGCCAAGACAAATCTCGGCTGAGTCCTCCGATTCCCTGACTTTTCAAAAGCATGGTGTCAGTATGACTTCTTATGTCAATGTCGATGCTCATTGTCCTAAGACTATCTAATCCCAGAGCGCAGCCAAGATGACGCATTTCTCTGAGCATATAGATTGCTTCTGATTTTGCGTCTGTCTGCTTTTCAGAAATCTTCAACCTTGAGAACCATAAGTTACCGGCTTCTCTTGCGATAATGTAGAGTAACCTATTCCAGCTTAACCGCTTATAGATTAAGTCAGTCAGTTTTCCTATGCTGTAAAACTCGAAGTCTTTGTTCAGATAAAGGGGTCTCGAAGAAATGATAAAGTCGTAAGTCTCCAAGTTTTTGAGGGTTAGCTGTTCTGCCGTTTTCACATCATGGCTGCTTTGAACATCCACATTTTCGCCTCTCAGGAGACAGACTTTCTTGTCTTTGATGTGAGGGGACCTTAACCACGCTAAACTTTCGCCGTCTGCCGATCCGAAAAGGTCAATGATTGCTGCGCCTTTATTGATGTGTTGTATTCCTATATGCTCAAGAAGAGTGCTTTTTCCCGTGTTTATCTGTCCTACCGTGAAGTATGTTTTTGGTCGTGTATATGATAGGTTCTCTTTTCCTCTAACCCAGAGAATATTCACTCTTTGTTTTGCCTCCTCTGATTCCCGTCAGCACCTCTTGATAAATTGCAGGGTCAATCTGTTTTGACAGCTTCTCAAAAATTGTCATAACTTGCGGTAAAGACCATTTGATAAAGAGACCCCGCAGAAGGCTGAAGCTGCTGTAATGCAAGTTCAGCTCTTTTGTGACCAGAAAGAAACGCTGCCACTCTGACGGTGATTCTTCAAGTTTCTTCTGTTTTCTTTGTCTCTCGAATTCGGTGTTGTGGCTGAAGGTCAGGGGTATCGGTTGAATCCATGGCTGTATGAACTTGGCGTAGTTTTCTTCTGTTTCGGTGAAAAGCCATGATACGCTTATGAAGTCTGTCTTCCAGTTTGTGTTCAGGAAGGACAGGGTTAAAGCGTAATGCATGCATGCATATGCATCTCTATATGGTGAGTTCGTTTTGACGTAAATAAATAAAAGGTAAACACGCTTCCATCGGTGAAATTCATTTTCTTCTGGCTAACGCTTATCCAAATCGCTCTTCACTCTTCTACATCAAAAGGAATAGGGTTTGCTGAGGCTCAACACGGGGCGATTTCAAGGAGATAGAAATGAAAATCTCAAGCAACTACTATCGCTTTGTTTGATTTTCATCTTTTCCCGTGTTAGAGCCTTTTCAGCCCCTATTCCTCTGATGCTTGTCTCCCCATAAAAAAAGGGAGGGAAATTGGGTTTTTGGTGTTTTTATTTTTGAGGTTTGAGCATTGAATAAACTGCGATTACTAATGCGATGATGACTAGCACCAGTATTGCAATAATGTATGTTGTTTGGCTGCCGATAGAATCTTCAATTTGTGTTCGCGCGTCGCTGACAGAGTCCTCTAGAGGACCCACATCGACCTCTTCTACTGCTGGACCCACTGTTACGGCTGTTGCTGCTCCTGAGCTGCCATAAGAATCGTCACCTGTAAATTGGGCGAGAATCTTGTAAGTTCCTTCCTCTGTTGGCGTCCACGCAAGTTCAAAGGTGCCATAGTATCCGTCTGATGTGGTTGTACCGATATCGACGTAACTGCCGTCTTGACCGATAGCTGTTAGCATCACTGGAACACCGGTTATCGTTTCATTGTGATAGAGTCCATCGATTGGTCTTCGTATGTGCAAGTAGTTCATTTGAGTATCCATAGAGTTAACAGATACACATGGAGTGCCTTCCTGAGCAGGAGACATGTCCAAAACTGTGCCTTTTATCGTAATGGCGCTTCCTTTTGGTACTTCAACGTCAGGAGCTGTTACTGTTGTGGCGCTTTTGCCCTTGCCAAAGACGTACATGTATCCGTCATAACTGTTAGATGCTGTCAGATAACCGTCTGCTGCTGCTCCAGGATCCATTGGATTGGCAATCTTCCATATAAGATCGCCAGTAATGGCATCTAGGCAGTGAAGACTCCAGCCTCTTGTGTATGGTGCAGTGGCTGTGTGCTCGCTGTTGCGTGTGTACACTTTTCCGTCAGCAACGATACCTCCTCCGTTGAAGGAGTAAGCTTCTTCGCCACCTCTGCCTGTATATGTAGTTTCGAAGGGTACTGCTACATCGTCGTAATGCCATACTAGATCCCCGTCCTCTAAGGAAAAGGCTTGGACGCCGTCGTATGACCAGAAATATGCATTTCCGTAAGCTGCTGCTTCGTCGTATCCCCAGAATCCACCGAAGGGATAGGAGTTATTGGAGTAAGTCCATAATATGTCGCCATTTGTTATGTCAAGTCCTGAAACTTCTCCTTGGTTAAAGCAGATAACGTAGACTCCATCTTCTTGGACTGTTGTTCGTGGGCTGAATGGAGCGTTTTCAAAGTATCTTTCCCAAACTACCTCGCCAGTAGTTAGGCTTGTACCTACTGCCATTCCGCCCCAAACTGCGTTATCAAAGAATCGTCTTGCGACAGCAGTGTAACCTGAGTCCAAGTCGGCAGCGCCAAATCTGCCATACCAGTTCCATTGACCGGCCTCGGTATTTGTTGAGCCTCTGAAGCTTGGACATAATCTGTAGGTTATGTTGCTATTCAGCCTAGCGGTGAAGTCGTTGGTGTTAGGGACAACGGTCCAGTTATATAGGTATGTCGGATATCCATTATCTTGGATGCTGGTACGGTTCCAGAAATGGGATATCATGTAAGGATCCACAACGGAGTCACTAGAATCTCGTACGCTTAGGAAGTAATTGTGTCTGAAGGCCAGTATTCGTCCAGGGCCTCCTGCATCTGTTAGGTCATAGCTGCTTACTGAGCCCGTCCATGGATTGACCTTATACAGTTCCTCTGGGTTACCTGTGTTGTCTACTGAGATAAGTGTAGCTGTGATTGGGCGCGATGCCTCGGCGCCAGGTACTGATGGGTCTATGGCTTTGTCGTAAGCAATCCATCGTGGTGTGACTCCACCCTCTGATGTGGGTATTTCGTAGTAGATTTCTCCCGTTCGTAGGTCATAACATGCAGCGACGTTACCTACTCCAGGTTTGTTGTAGGTTTGGTAGCATCGTCCCATATAGATTAAATTCGGAGTACCAGCACCGCCAAGATCACCATATACGCCAGCTTCTCCACCGATAACGCCAGCTACCTCACCTTGTCGTTTCCATACAACATGGGAGGTGTTTGGTGCTGTGACGTAGGGACCGTAGTAGTCTGGGGCGCCGTTATATTCACCTATAGTATCTTGCTGCATCTCCCATGGGTAGTTACCACCGATTTCAGCCCATTCTCTGTGTTCCATAGGTATTGGACGGGTCCAATAGTCGGTTGGTAGGTCAATAAGAGGCCAAGAATAGACGAATTCATCTTGTACGGTCAGTGTTTGTACTGGGGTGTTGGTAGGGTTATAGTAGTCTCCGTCGTACCACTGCCAGCCCTGTTTGCCCTGGCTTTTCGGTGTGGTACCGTCATATTCTCCGTCACTGTACCAGCCGGGTGGGTTGTATTGTCCCGGGTAGAAGAATTGGAGTTTCCATTCTCCTACTTGGTCGGCTAGGTAGGGGAACCATGCTGTTCCGTCTGCAACGTATGATTCAATTTTTACTGTGTTTGATGTGCCATCAGGTTTTGTGATTACTACTCTGTATTCTTTCTGGAAGCGTTCTGCACTTGGTGGTGGTGTAGTCCATATGTTAACTGTGAATATCTGGTTGACTCCTATAGGGTTTGGAGTGAAGGCAAGACGTGCTTTAGGACTGAAGGTATAGGTAATGTTAGCACCAGCTGGTGCGGCTCCAACTACACTACCGGACATCCCTGGAGTTACAGGGGTCTGAGCTTGTAGAGGAGCTGCCATCAGCATAACAGAAGTAATCAAAAGAACTATAGCGACTGTAGTTGCGAATTTTGTTTTGTTGCTTGTTGAATTTTTCATTTTTTCATCTCTTATTTTTTACGTTTACACTTATGGTTGTACTAGTAATTAAATTGTTGTTTGTCGGTGCACGACTGACAAACCCAAAACCTTATCCTTTGATTCACAGTAAACTTTGGTGCAGTGTCTTTTGAGGGGGATAGAATTTTGCCTTTAGATGCTGTTGAGGCTTTAATGGGTTTCGTGTCAAGCGAAAGTTTACTTGACTCTTTGCCATTTTGGAGTGGCAGATGCGAAAACGGTTTCGCACTATGCAGGTGTGCCTCGGCAGGATTTTTATCGAATAGTTTCAGCTCTTGAGGAGCTGGGATTAGTTGAGCAGATCATATCTCGACCATTCACCTTCAAGGCAATTCCAATAGATAGGGGAACTTCTCTTTTGTTGGAAAGAAGAAAACTGGAAACTGAAAGGTTAGAAAAGAAGATTAACGATATTCTCGAAAACTTCGAAATCAACAATAATAGGGTTTTGCATTTGGGGGAACCTATGTTTGTTTTGATATCCGGAAAGGGTTCGGTTGTCGAGAGATCAAGAAAATTTATAGAGAAGGCTAAAAGCAGCATAGATGCTGCGAGCTCATGGAAAAGGTTTTCGCAATTTTTCGACTTTGAAGACGGAATGGAGAATGCTTGGTCTAGAGGTGTAAAGTGTCGATTTGTTACAGAAAAGCCCACAAAGAATAAAGCCTCAGGGTTCATACGAGACTTCTGTGACAAGAACACTTTTTGTGAGGTTAGGTTTGTTCCTTCTCTCCCAAAAACGATGTTGAACATATACGACAGAAAAGAGCTTTTGCTCATCATAGACCCGGAAGCGGAACTGTCCGAGTCGCATGCTCTATGGTCAAACAACTATAGTCTCCTGGCTGCAATGCA
>SMTZ1_10003015_pt1 | contig 19972 bp, 21 predicted proteins | sample DeeMarSWOR136_30_FD_25667 | JGI IMG/M metagenome (IMG submission 25667) | reverse complement strand
TCCCCACGAGCTCTCCAGGCTCGCGCCGTACCGGGCTGGGCCACCTCGGCAAAAAACAAATACTGGAAACAAACCTTTCTTTTAAGACTTTTTCCAGATTGAAGGATAAGTTCCTTTATTCATCAATACCCTTTCAAGATTAGCACATACTCCTTTATCCTTCTGAATAATTTCTTCTGTAGACATCATAGAATTTGCAAGAGCAACGCCTTCATTTTTCATTGTTAAAATAGCAACCATATCACCGTTCTTGATATCTGAATCAATCTCAACGACACCAGGAACCGCCAGATTTGCTCCATGGCACAATGCATCCACTGCAGAATCACGTATTATTATTTTGGGTAAATGATCTAGTAACCTTTCTAGTGGATTAATTATAGATTTTATCTCCTTTTCATCACCTTCTTCTTTTAAAAAAATATAAGCATCGTTTAAATTTTGTAAAATAACAGAATTTTCCTCTAATAGGTTTCCAACTCTGGTACGTCTAAGTTCTGCAAGATGTGCACTAGATTTTAATTTTTTACCGATATCTACACAAATAGTTCTAATGTATGTACCAGCTTCACAACCAATCCGAAATAATACATCTCTATTTTTTATTTGTATAACATCAAAATAATAGATATTTCTTTTTCGCTTGATTCTTTTAACAGCAGATCTAATAGGTGGTATCTGGGTAATCTCTCCAACAAAACTGTTACAAACATCCAGAATTCCTTTTTTATCAACATCTTTATGAAGTTTCATTATACCAATATATTCTTTTCCTGCTAAGAGAAGTGCCTGTAAACCCTTTGTAGCATCACCGATTGCAATAGGTAGAACTCCGGTTGCGTTTGGATCTAATGTACCACCATGACCAACTCTATCTGTATTTAAAATTCCTTTTATCCAAGAGTCAACCTGATGAGATGTGGGGCCACTTGGTTTGTCAAGGTTAATTACTCCACTACTCAATAGTTCATTTATACTCCGCTCTTTAGGAGATTTACCATAATTAGGATTCGTTTTAACTTGAACTTTTACAATTCGTTTATATTTTTTATCTGATGGTAACTTGTATTTTTTATTTGGCATTCTGATTCTCTAAAATAGGTAGCTTATATAAAAAGTATTTATCTATTAATCTTCTTAATGATTATTTCCGCTATTTCTTCAGGTGTTTTATCTTTTGAATCAATAACAATATCATAAATAGATTTATCCTTGATATCAATATTATAATAATTCTTATATCGTAAGGCTTCACTTTTCTCTCTTTTTATTATTTCTTTTTTTCTATATTCAATAATACCTTTCTCTCGGTTTACAATTCGTCTTGCCCTTGTTTCTAAATCAGTATCGATTGATATTTTAAATGCAGGTATGTTATTCTTATATGCAAGCCAGCCTGCAAGTCTTCCTTCTAAAATAACATCCCCTTTTTTTAGGATTTCTAGTTGTCGAGCATCTAGTTTTTTATCAATTTCACTGTTTTGTTCACAATATTTACCAAATTCTTCAAGAGTCATATTATATTCATCTGCTAACTCCCTAAAAATCAACCCTGAATAAATATATTTAATATCAAGTTTTTTTTCCAAAATTTTTGCAACAGTTGACTTACCGCTTCCAGGTGTTCCACTTATTGTAATTGTAACCATGGTTCTTTTTTATTAAACAGATGGCCTTATTTTTGTTTTTATATTTTTCCAGAAATTGGACCAACTGATATATTTTAAACCTTGCCTTATTATTTGTCCAATTACTATTGAAAATACAAGATAGAGCCAAAGCCAGGCTTGCATTATAAAAGTTTCATGTGAAATAAGTGGGACATCATTGCTCCAAGGCAGTGTAAAATAATAATGAGGCAAACCTGAAAGAAAAGCTCTAAGCCACATAAAAATTGGCCATATGAAAATAATTAAAAATACCATTGGTTTCATCATACCACCAGAGGCTTCAGTTTGTCTTCTCATAATTTCTGGTTGCATTTTCATAAGTTTGTTAACCCTATTTGTATTTCCTTCTCTTCGAGCTTTAGTAATTTCCTTTTGAAAAGCCCTTGTTATCTCTTGTGATTCACCCATTTTTTTCCAATCAGTAAAAAAGTTTGTTAATGTTGATGATAGAAGAACAACAATAAGTCCAGAAAGAAATAATGTTAAAACTGGAAATTGCCCATCAAAACCTATCAATGGCTGCAATACAAGACCAAAATAATAACCAAGAATAGGTCCTAAGGTGGGCATGATAAAAAATATAAGCATCATGAATATCAATAATAATAAAAGATTGCTTCCTTGCGCTTTATTATCCAATTTTTTCATTTTATCATCTACTTTAATACAGGTGCTGCTTGTTTTACTGCAGAATCTATAGCATTATCATGGTTAAAAACTATTTTGACAGTTGCACCACTTAATGCAGCATAGGCCATAGCTGCTGCTCGATTTATCATTTGGTGTTCGGAAATTTGCTCAATAGTATCTGGGTCTCTATTTCTTGATGGGTCATTTTCCCTTCTATTGTATATTTCTTCAGGATCTGCCTCAACAACAACTATTGCAGTTGGATTTATTCTTTTTATAACCCATTCTGGAAGACCTGGCATATAACCCTTCGGGGTTTTTATTGTACAATGTGTATCAAGAATAACATTTCCCATTCTCGCTACTTTTTCTGCTGATTTTATCTGAAGTTTTTTTTGTTTATCTAAGGTGAGTTTCCTCATTTCATCTCTATCCTTCACTAATTTCATCTCAATCGCCATATCTGCCATTAGTGTACCAAAGGTAACAAACTCAACATCCATTCCTTCTGCTGCTTTTTTCATAACAGTTGTTTTTCCCACCCCTGGAATACCTGTTACTACAATTACTGCCATAATATACCTACCAACAGATATTATTCTGTACCAAAGAATCCCCTTAGTACAGGGTGCATTTCCATTGCTTGTTCCTTAGCAATATCTTCATATAAACGAATGATAATTCCAACAGTAAGAAGCACGCCAGTACCACTAGCATTACCTACTGTTCCAATTAAATCTGCAAAACCGGCTAGTGCTCCTACAGCAGCTCCACCAATAACTGTTACAACAGGGATATATCTTTCTAATACTTTCCTTAATACACGTGGATCCCTTCTGAAACCTGGTATTTGCATTCCTGAGCTTTGAATTTGCCTTGCAACAGCAGAGGGACCCATATCTGTTGTTTCAATCCAAAACTTAGCAAAAAGTATAGATCCAATTATCAATACAGATAAATATATTATAACTTTTAGGGCATATTGTAAGGAGTCATGACCTAATCCATCACCACCTGCCATAATAGGTATCAACCAGCTATTAATTCCTCCAGGATTCGACAGATACCATGCCCCACCAGCTAACGGTTGTGTACTAATTGTAGTATCATAAGCCCCAATCCACCATTGACGCCCTAAAAGAGGTAGGTTAGATTGATATAAAAGCATTGCAAACATGTTAATATTTGCAAGAAGAGCAGCCATTAAAATGACAGGTATATTTGACGCATAAATCAATCGAATAGGATATCTTCCTCGTGCCCCTCTCACTTTTCCATGGGCAAGTGGAAGCTCTATGCGAGAAGACTCTGCATATACCACAATTAAAAATATAACTATTGTACCAAGCAATGGTACAATTGCATTTTGATAACCAATACGTGAATTTCCAACAAAAATCGTTTGATATCCTCCACTTACCATGTCCTCAAGCGTCATTTGTGTAGATAGATAATAAGTCCCAGGAATAACACCACTTGGAGGATTTCCAAGACTTAATTCACCACCACCTACTGGTAACCAGTTGAAAAGTCCAGTGAATATTGCTTGTGATACCCCTGCAGCAATAAACAATGATATACCAGATCCAATACCCCATTTTGAAATAAGTTCATCCATGAAAAATACAAGCAGAGCTCCAATAACCAACTGAAGAATTATAATAAAATTAGCCATGCCTTCTCCGCCAACTAATCCGATTAATCCATCACTTGGCCGTAAATAACCAAATATTTGAGGTACTGCTTCAACGACAATCATAACTATAACAAGTATTTTCTGTGATCCCTGATATATTGCCTTATCTTCCTTCTTGGTTAAATCAAGTTTTATGATTTTTGCACCAACAAACAATTGTAAAATAATGGATGCTGTAACTATTGGTCCTATCCCAAGGTGCATAATAGAGCCAGAAGCACCGGCCATGATAAAACGATAATTTGCAAAAAGATCTACAAATTGTTCTCGCATCCCAAAAATCAGAATATTCGTCATTATAAAATAAAGCATTAAGCAGAGAATTGTCCAGAAAATTTTCGTTCTAAAATTAACATGGCCTTCTGGCTTTGTAACAGCAGGCCATCTCTCGATAAGTGGTTTAAGAATATATAACCGACTCTTTTTTTCCTCTGCCATTTTATAACCTAGATAATTATTCTTTTTGCTTTTCTTCAACAGTTGGTTCTTTAGAGATTTCTGGTAATATCAACTCTCCACCCTTCTCTTTGATTTTTGCAATAGCTTTTTCAGATGCGTTATTAACCTTAATCTTAAGTTTTTTATTCAATCTTCCGCTTCCAAGTAATTTATCAAAACCTTCTTTTGTGAGATCAATTTCGTTTTTTCTAGGAAATATATCTTCAAGTTGGCCAATATTTATAGTTTTATTTCTCTTTGTTATACTTGGATGTCTCTTAAAACCATGTTTTCCAAAATGGTCTGGCATATTTTTAATCATATGCATGTATTTGTGCTTCAATAATCCTGCATTTCCTCTACCACCTCTTAATCCAGCACCACGACCACCTTTCTTGCCTTTACCATGAGTCATAGATCCTCTGAATCTTTTTGTTTTGGTTCGTGCCAATATAATCACTTTCCTTTATATTTCTCTATCTTTAGGTTTAAGCCAGATAAAGTATTATATTATTATATTTTTGGATATGTTTCATCTATTATGAATATTAATGGTCTATAGTTTTACCAAATAGTATTTTAAGGGTTGCAGATAAAAAAACCTATTTATTATCTTTTTGTAAGAATTCTAAGTAAAGTAACATCATAATCTACAAATTTTTTATCATGAAAATTATATGTATGTTTTATTGGAAAAATATAATTTTTATAGTATGTAATTTCTCCAGTCAGTGAGGAAACCATTTTTTCTATAAAAGGAACTGTTTTTGTAAGGTGAATAGAATAAAGTACAGAAGAAATTTTAAAACCGATTTCTATAAACCTTCTATCAGCTTTTATGTTACTTTTTTGTGCACCAAAAGGCGGATTCATCAGAACTGTATCGCATTTCTCATCAATATCTAAAATATCTTTAATAAAAAATTCAATAGATAGTCCATGTTTGATTGCATATTCTTTTGCTTTTTCGATAATTTTTTTATCAACATCAAATCCAATTACCTTTTTAGCACCAGTAAGACTTGCTCCTATTGCAAAAATTCCTGTTCCACATCCTAAATCAAAAACCACTTTATCTTGAATATCTCCAAATTGATGTGCTATAAAAATAATGTCTGCAGCTATACTTGCTGGTGTAAGGTATTGTTCAAGTTTTGGAGAAGGATCATCAAATGTAGGTATTTTTTGTAAGATTATTTCTAATTCTTTTTTTTTCATTTCAATAAAAAATGTAAGAGAACATGAAAAACTTTATTGTGCGTAAATTTTATTTGCTATGCTTTGTTTAGTGGATGTTTACTTTGGGCTTGTAGATCAGCTCGGAAGATCGCCTCCTTGGCATGGAGGAGGCCTCGGGTTCAAATCCCGACAAGTCCATAAATTTATTTTGATAGATTGGCTTACTATCAAAAAGAGCAAGTTTTCTCCTTAAATTAAGGCCAATAAAACAACTAATTGAAATTTTGTATTCTCTTGTTTTTTCCATATTTTCTCATCCATATAAAGTAATTTTTTTTCAAATATGATTTATAAACATAGTTATTTTGGCAGCCTAAATTATAGGTTATTTAAAAAAGATAATATTTGTTTATATATATTCCTTTATTTTTATGAGGAAAAGGGTGATTAGGAACATTTTTTTCTAAAAATATACATAATTTTTCCCAGCCATCTCCCTCAGCTAAGTTCATAACTAGAAGTTTTGATTTATCCTCCTTAAAATATCTAATAATTTCTTTATTTCTCTTTTCAATTTTTTCCATTCTCAATGACATATTACTAATCATTCTATCAGCAACCGGAGAGTTTTTATAAAAATTTATCCAACTTTTCATATGTGCTTTTTTATCTCTTATAGTTAAAATATATTTACTATTTGGAATTAATTCATTTATTTGCTTATAATAATCGTTTTTACTAAATGGCCAATCGACAAACGCATCATAGTTACTATTGATTACCTTTTTTAAATAGATATTCCAGCCTTTTTTATAGTAAGTGGGTATATCTAAAAAACGAACTGATTTATAACCTAAAATTTTTAATGCTTTATGAATAGATGTTGTTCCTGTTTTTGGACTTCCAATACAAAAAATCTTAATTTTGGAATTTTTAAAAAATTTTGATATAAAAAAGTGATGAAGACGTTGTAGGGGAAAATAAAAATAAAGCAAAAAAAACATTATCTTCCAGGTAATCTTTCTCATATAATATAATAAACTAATCGATTAATATATATTTATTTTTGATTTTTTCTAAAATTTTTAAAAAAATAATCATAACAAATTAAGTATTTATTGCCTTTTTAAATTTAACAAGACTATTAACATATCATCATTTAATGCAGGTTTAATTTCTTTTTGAAAGAAAATTTTTTTGATTGAATGATTAAATTTGCATATTATTACTTCATTTTTATGGAGGTGACATCTTTTTCTTTTCCCAAATATATTTCTTTTAATTTTATAATATAAATATAACGTTTTATATACAAAAGTCTTAAATATGAGAATTTGCGTTTTATATATAAAAGTTTGATACTATGATGCGAACAAAAGTTGTTAATGATTCTACTGATTTAGTTCCATTGCTAAGAGCCTTTGACACTAAAACAAAAAAAGAGGTTTTTAATGAACTACTAACAGATTGGAAACCATTAAGTGAAATTAAGGATAAGTATGGAGATGAAGGCGAATATGCCCTTGATTATTTTGATAAGATGAAACTTGTTGAAACCAAGTGGACCACACCCGAGGAAGGAATTGATGGAAGACCACAAAAAAAATATCGCTCTTATTACTCTGCATTCAATATAAATATATCTTGTCCTGTCAATGAGATAAGTGAAATTTTTACAGTTGCCTCTTTAAATAAAGATGAGTTTCAAAATCTAGAAAATAGAATCTTTGATTTTGTCGGGGAAGATGGAAAGTTTGGCAATATGGTTGCAGAAAACTTTAAACTTTCAAACCTTGCTCTAAAAGGACTTGTAAAAAGATCAAATAAATTCTGTTATAAAGGTTTAAAACTTAGCAGAAAGGATTAATTTTAGTAAGTATCTTTTTAATTACATCTTCTATACCTATCTCAGCATGGATTACTTAATAATTATTCAAGCTCTATGGCTTGTTATTCCAGCATATATTGCTAATGGATGTGCACTTCTAGTTGGAGGTGGCACTCCTATTGATTTTGGAAAGAACTGGAAGGATGGTAGAAGAATACTTGGTAATGGTAAAACGTGGCGTGGACTTATTACTGGAGCTTTTTTAGGAATTACCGGCGGTTTTGCAATAACCATTGCTGCTATATATATTGCTGATAGTGAATTTTCATATTTAGGCTTGAATGACTTTGGACGATTTCCATTGATGATTCCAATTATTTCTTCAATTTGTTTTGGTGCACTTTTTGGTGATATTCTTGAAAGTTTTTTTAAGAGAAGAATAGGAAAAGAGCGTGGAGATAATTGGATTCCTTTTGATCAACTTGATTTTATTTTAGGGGTTTTGTTTTTTAGTCTTATAATATCAAGTCTATTACAGATTATAAGCGTTACAACCTATAATTGGTTTTTTAATAGTTTTTCGATATGGCATATACTTACTTTACTTATTATAACACCCTTTTTTCATATATTTGCAAATTTTGTTCACAAAAAAGCTAGTAAAAAATAACTCAATAAATAAAATATATAAGCAAATTATTTTATTTTGAGTTGGAGAAGTAGAAATGGCTCGAAGCAAGGCTTCTTCGATGAATGAAGAACTACGAAAATGGTTACAAGATTCCAAAGATGAATTAAAAATCTCTAAAGAAGAAAAGGCAAAGTCTAAGAAACCCTCCGGTAAATGTCAAGTGTGCGGACAGAAAAATGCTACAGCTTCATGTTTAAAATGTGGCCGTTCAGTCTGTAAATCATGTTATTTTAAAATAATTGGTATATGTAAGAAATGTATTCCTAAAGAAATTGCTAGCAGATGGGATGGATCCAATCCTGATTGGGAAAAACAACTAGGTGTTGAATGGGTAGATTAAATTGCACCTTTTTCTCTTTTTAATCTTTGCCCTTCTAAATATAGCGCCATCATTGATCTGGCTATTCTCCATGATGATGGGTAAATTGGAACCCCAGCTGATTTTAAATCCCAAACTAAGTCTTCAAACTCTTTTCCACCAACCCAAGTCGCAAGGATTGGTTTTTTGTATTCCTCATGCAGTTTCCTTTCGCGTATCATTTTTAGTATGGCGCCAGTAAATTCAACTGGTCGAGCATATCCACCATGTACTGATGCAACAATTATTCCATCGATATTTGGGTCCTCAAGTAATGCACGGGTTGATGCTTCATATCTATAAAATCCTGCATCTCCAGTAAGATCTACTGGATTATTTGGTTTAACAATATCTGGAAGTATTTTGTCGATTTTCTTGTATGTTTTTGTCGAAAGTTTCGGTACAACAAGACCATTTTCTTCACATGAATCTGTTAAAAGAATACCAAGTCCGCCTCCATTTGTAATTATTCCAATGCGATTTCCTTGGGCAGGTGGTTGACCAGCCAGCGCTCTTGCCATATCAAATAGTTCAACAATATCTCTGCAACGAATTCCTCCTGCCTGTTTGATTGCTGCATCATAGATTTTGTCACTTCCTGCCATAGAACCAGTATGTGAAGCTGTTGCTCTTGCACCCGCCTTACTTATTCCTGCTTTTACAACAAGTACTGGTTTTTTACATTTTTTTATACTGCTCATAAACTTTCTTCCATCTTTTACTGCCTCTATATATAAACCTACAACTTTAGTATCTGGGTCTTGGGCAAAATAATCAATTAAATCATCATCATCAATATCAATTTTATTTCCAACGCCAATTATTTTTGAAATTCCAACAAACTCATTATTTGCCAAATGAATCATACCAATTCCTAGTGCACCACTTTGACTAATTAATGATAGATTTCCTTTTCTTGCTCTACCATAGACAAAAGATGCATCAAGTCCGTCTGAAGAGTTTTTATAGCCCATTACATTAGGTCCAAGCACTTTCATACTTGATTTTTCAATTATTTCTTTTAATTCATTTTCTAATTCATTATTGCCAACTTCACTAAATCCGGATGAAATAATAATTACATTTTTTACCTTTTTTTGTGCGCAATCCCTCATTATTTGTGGAACTATTTTTGCTGGAACTGAAACAAGAACAAGATCAATTCCTGCAGGAACTTGTGTCACTTTTTTATAACATTTTTTGCCAAGTATTTCTTTTTCGTTTGGATTGATTGGATAAACCTTACATTCGTAATCAGATATTAGAATATTTTTTAATGCAGCATGTCCTATTTTTGTTGTATTTCTTGATGCGCCAACAACAGCTATTGTCTTTGGCTTAAAGAACGATTCAAGTCTATGTACCATATTTTTTCCCTCAATTTGTTAACATTTAAGACAATGAATTTATTTACTTAAATATAATGAAAATAAATATCATATGTATTGTTTCATAATTTTTATTACTTCGTTACTACTTTTTGCTTTTCTATATTCTTCAAGTGGTCCTTTATTTAACCTTAAAAAATGAGGTCCCCATTTATACAAATTTAATATTTCTTTTGCAAAATCTGTTTCATCAAGAATATAAAGTACTGTTGCAAAAGCCTCGAGTGTTGACAGCTTAAATGGTTTACCGTAGTTAACAGGATTCACTGCAATTACAAAAGGAAGCGCTCTTGTCTTGTATTTTTTATCAAATAAATTAAAACAATTCTTTACATTCTTCCAAGAACAATCTACTGCGATTATTCCATACCTTCTTACGATATCTAAATCCTCTTTTGAAATACTTTTTTCTGCAAATGGACTAAGTATAATTGCATTTTTAGGTATTTTTATTATATTTGTTTCGAGCTGTGCAAAACCAAATTTATGTAATTTTCTTGCACTACATTTTTTTGGGTCATCCTCGTTTGTATGATATACAATTAGTTTGATATGATTTTTCATTTCTCACCAATTTTTATGTCAAATACATAATGACTTATGCCAGGTGCATATGACTTAACATGAATATATTTTAAAAGCTCAGTTTTACAACCTTTTTTTTCTGCCTGTTTTTCGACAATTTTCATAGGTTTATTAGGAAAACTCTTTTCATCAAAGGTATTATGATAGTGGATTATTCCTTCATGATTGTGTAAACAATCTATTGCAATTGGTAGGAATTCTTGAGTTTCATCAATATAACCCATAATAACTCTATCAGCTATGTTTTTTGGTGCAACAACCCTGTTATCACCTTTCCTTGGTTCAACAATTGAAGCAACATCATTTAAAATGATATTTTCATTTAAATAATTAAAAGCAATTTGATTTTTTTCACAAGCAATAACTCTTTTTGGTTTACTGTAAACAGCAATTGGTAATGTAAAATAACCAATTCCTGCAAAAAGATCAACAATTGTTTCATTTGCATTTGAAATCGTTGCTATTCGTATTCTTTCATCCATATTACCAGATGAAAACATAACTTTCTGTGGATTTAACTTATATCTTACTCCATTTTCTTTATGAATTGTCTCAGTAAATTTTGACCCATAGATTACTTTAACATTTGGAACTCTAAATTCTCCCTTTATTCCACCAATATCTTTTAAAACTGTTTTACATTTCAAAATTTCTGCGTAATTTTTTCCTATAATATTTTCATATTTAACAAGAATTGATGGCAATGATATTGTCAAAATATTACCAATTTTTTCCCATTTTTCAGGTAATTTATTAACTAATTCTGAAGGAATTTCTTTTATAAGTGAATTTTTTATTTTGATAAATGGTGTTTCAGTCATTTTGAAGTTTTAAATATATTTAAACTATAAAATTCCATGTACTTATAAATAGTTTCAATAAAGTCTACAACAACTCTTTTTACTAAAATTTACATTCATTCTTTTAACATGGGGCTTTTTCCATATAAACCTCGTAAAAATCAAACTGCAATAATGCAAACAATAAAAAATTGTTTAGCATCAAGACTGGATATTATCTATGAATCTGGAACTGGATCTGGAAAAACTATTTGTACTCTTGCATCAACCTTAGAATATGCAATAGAAAACAAAAAAAAGATAATTTATACAACAAGAACAAATGCACAACAAAGACAGGTTATTCTTGAATTAAGAGCTATTAGAAACAATAACAAGGATTTAAAAGAAAAGATTTTTGGGGTCGGTATGCAGGGAAGAGCAAATATGTGTCTGCTAGCAAGAAACGATCCTGAACTTTCTAAGGGTACATCAGATGAACTATCTAGATTTTGTTCAAATGAGAAAAAGAAAATAAAGTCTAATAAAAAAGACAATGGATGTATATATTTCCGAAATTCTATAGATAAGAAAAGAATCGAAAATATCACTTTATGGGTAAAAGATAGACTTCCAACAGCAGAAGAATTCATTGAATTTTGTGAAAAAAAACAGCTCTGTCCATATGAAATAAACAAGCAACTAATTCAAGAGTCAACAATAGTTGTTGGCCCTTATATTTATGTTTTTGATTTAATGATTAGAAATATACTTTTTGATTCTTTGTCTGTACCTGAAAATGATATGATACTTATTGTTGATGAGGCTCATAATCTTCCCAACTTTATTCGGGATCTCTATTCTTCTCAACTTAGCATGTTCATGTTAAATAATTGTGCTCTTGAAGCAGAAAAATATGGAGATCCATCTATGCTTAATGGCAGATTTTATGTATCTGAGTTTTGTAAATTATTAAATGAAACTGTGAGAGATTTAAGAGATACCTATATTTATGGAATTTTGGAAGGTGGCATCAGACAAGAACCAGTAAGAAAAGAAGATGCATTTATCCCCTCTCATGAGTTTGAAACTGAGATTTTATCAAGACTAAAAATCACAAGTAAAACCCTTCATGATATTATTTCTGATTTAATTGCCTTTGGTGAAAAGATACAAGAATATAAACAAAAAGAAGGTAAACTTCCGCGGTCATATCTTCACAAACTTGGACTTTTTTTAGATATCTGGATTAATCTTGAAACCGAACAACATGCTAAATTAATTGTTGATGCATCAGGTGGTAAAAATCCCCGCATTGAGGCTTTTTGTCTTGATCCATCAGTTGGAACAGATATTATTAGAGATTTTCATTCTTCAATTCATATGTCTGGTACACTTGAGCCTCTTGAAGAGTATAGGGCCTCTTTGGGTTTGCCAGATGACTGTGAACTTGTTTCTTATCCCTCACCTTTTCCAATTGAAAATCGAAAAGTTTTATTTGTTGATGATGTAACAACTAAATATAGTGAAATAATTAATGATGAAAAAGTTCTTAACAAAATGAAAGAGTATGTTACAAACATTTGTAACTTCTTTCCAAAAAATACTATGGTTTTTTTCCCAAGTTTTAATATTATGTCTATGTTTAGAGACAATAAGACTTTTAACAAAATAAACCGTTGTGTATTTGTTGAGGAACAGCAAATGTCACAAAGTGCCCTTATGGAACTTGTTTCTGATTTCAAAGATTTCGGAAATCAAAATGGTGATGGTGCTGCCCTTTTTTCTGTAATTGGTGGTAGAATAAGCGAGGGTATGGATTTTCCAGCAAAACAGCTTGAAATAGCTGTAATAATTGGTATTCCATATCCAAAACCAACGGCACGACAGCGTGGACTGCAGAGGTATTATGATCTTAAGTTCAGAAAGGGATGGGAATATACTGTTGAGGCACCTACCGCTAGAAAACTTTTACAATCTATTGGAAGACTTATTCGCGATGAAAAAGACCGTGGTGTAGCAGTAATTCTTGATAGGAGAGCAATTCGTTTTAAAAGATATATTAATGATTTACAAGAGTCAAAAAATCTTGTTGAGGATATTAGAGATTTTATGGATAAATAATTACTATTTGTTAAAATTATTTTAAATGTAAAATTTTGTTAATAAATTTTACAAAAGTTGTAATATAAGATAGAAAGCTTTATATCTAATATTTAAGATTAATTCTGAGGGGGATAAAAATATAGAGAAAAAGTGTAATTTGTTTAATAAAACTCTAGTAATCGGAATAATCTTATTTTTTATCTTTATTAGTATTACTCCGTCAACAGCTGTTGATACCATAAATAAATCTTATATTTCTACTGATAAAGGTAATACTTTGTATGTAGGTGGCTCAGGTCCTGATAATTACAGCATTATCCAAGATGCAGTAGATGATGCTGAAGATGGAGATACCGTGTTTGTTTTTGATGATTCATCCCCCTATATTGAAAATCTAATAGTTAACAAAGCAATAGAGTTGGTCGGTGAGGATAAATATACTACTATTATTGATGGAAATAAGACTAAAGATGTTGTAAAGATTGTGACTGATGGAGTGATTTTAATAGGGTTTTTGATTAAAAATGGAACCAATGGTATACAGATTTTTTCTAAGAATAATACCATAAACGCAAATATAATAACAGATAACAAATTCTACGGAATTATTCTTGATAAAACTTGTTATAATGTCATAACGGGTAACAATATCAGCAACAATGGTGGAGGTATTGAAATCTGGGAAAGCAGAGACAATATTGTAATAGAAAACGAAATAGTTTACAATATCGGAAATTATGTTAATTTTGGTATCTACCTGTCCAGAAGTGATTGTAATAATATCAGTAATAATTTCATAAGTAGCAGTCCTATTAATATTCATCTATCTAGTAGTAATGAAAATATCATTAGTCAAAATGTAGTAAGTAAAGGCCGTCATAGAGGTATTCAATTACATTTCGCAGATGATAATACTATTTTAAGAAATACCATTTCTTCAACATTTTATGTTGGTTTACAGATTGAATCCAAACGTAATAAAGTTCTTCAGAACAATTTTATAAACAATACAAACCATTCATCTTTTACATTTATCTTTAAAACCGTTCTAGGTTTAAATTTTAATAAATGGGATGGAAACTACTGGGATGATTGGATAGGTCATAAAAATCCTTTATACAAAATATTTCCAAAAATCATAAAGGGTATATTAACTCGTAGTAACAAATTCCCAATTCTTGCTTTTGATTGGCATCCAGCAAAAGAACCATATAAAATATAGGTTTTTATAACGCTTCCCAATGCTAGAAAGATTGTAATATATTTAAAAATTAAACTTGAAGAATAAACGCTTATTTTGGTAAAAGATTTGGTATACCATCTTCAATTGTATACTTAACATTACACTTTTTACATGTAAAAAAACCGTCTATAATCTCATCCTTTTCCTCTCTATCTATTTTCAAATCAAGATTTCCTTTACATGTTGGACAACACAAAATATCAATTAAATCCTTTTTCATAGTTCAACCTTCTCTGATATAAAAAGGTCTTTTTTGACCAATATCTGAATCCCAGATAAATACCCAATCATCTTCACTATTTTTTCTTCCTTCCTGAATATTTTGTATAAAATTCTTTACCTGTGAGTCCATTAAATCAGCTGCATGGACAACACATGCTTCAATTGTCTTGGGCATACGCGGTGAACCATACTCATATCTACCATGATGGCTAAGAATAATATGACATAGTTTGTCTTCTAATTCTTGATCAAAATCTTTACCTTTACTCTTTAAATCAGCAATTTTTTCACGAATCCATCTATCACCAATAACAATATGACCAATGAAATTTCCCTCATCTGTCTTATCAACTGCTGCTTTTGTTTCATATTCTTTTAATTTTCCGATATCGTGAAGAATTGCACCAGTTACAACTAAATCCCTATTTATCCCTTCATACATCTCACAAATATTTTTACAAAGTCGTATTACGCCAACAGTATGCTCTAAATTTCCACCAACATAGTTATGATGATGTGTTATGGCTGAAGGGGAATGATTATATAATTTAACAAATTCAGAATCATCAAAAAACAGTTCAAGAAGGGTTTTTAATTGAATATTTTCAATACCCTCTATATCTCTTTTTACAATTGAAAAGAGTTCCTTTATTTTATCTTCCTCAAGCGAAGGGATGAAATCTTTTACATCATACTCCTTTGGGCTGCACCTTCTAAGACCACCAATTGCCTCATTTATTGATATTTGGGGTTTGTCCTCATATATTTCAACATTACCGAGTCTGACCTGAACAACATCTCCAACCTTAAAACTGTCATAAAGTCTCTTTACACGTTCTTTATTGTCTCCTCCCCAAAATTTTATGTTTATCTCACCAGTTTTATCAGATACGACAAGACCAAACCATGTACCTCTCTTGTATGGCTTTGGCGGATTTTTTATCTTAACAGCATATATATCATTTATAACATCGCCTTCTCTAAGATTTTCAATGTATTGTTCTTTTTTTCTTTTACCAGTATCTGTTTCTATTATTGTTTGCTCGTCTTTCTTTTTACTATAATTGTAAAGATTTGGCATTTTTTCGCCCCAAGTAAATTTAGGTTCTACTTACTATAAATTCATAGTTTATACTTTTTTCCTTCTTTTATCATCCTTGTTTGCATGCTAAGTGTTCTAAATAAACCGGGATGTTCTGTATGTATAGGAAAAAGCTCCTTCGGTGTTACAGATTTAATCAATTCTTTTAAGTCTGTACCATTTATATGTCCAGAACAATGGGATTGAACAAATTTTAGGTTAAAATGTTTTATCCATGCCTTCATACGTTCATATGAAATCTCCATTTCCTCATTAAATGGTTCTGAAAGAGAATGAATATATAATCCACCATTTGGCTTTAAATCAATCAACATATTGAAATAATAGAAATTTAGAACAACCATATAATCTCTAGGTCTCTTAGTAATTTCTTCAGCAGTGATTATATTTGGATAATTCAATCTTTTTTTAATATACATATCTGTATAATCTTCATCAATATATGTACCTGTAAGTCTTTTAGGTTTAAGAATTAAAATATTATCATCTCTACTATCTGGTGATTTTAATTTTTTATCTTTATGATATCTTTCAAGAAAACAAGAATGTTTGAAACTTATTACAAGTTTTTTTTCAAGATCTTTTGCAATTTTGTAGAATGTGCTGAATCTATCAATGTCTTTAAAATTGAAATCTACAATTGATAGATTTTTATTCTTTGATATTTCTTTTTTTGAGTCCTGATATACTTTTTTTTCAGATTCAGGTGTTTTTTTTATATTTATTCTGGTACCCTCTGTTATCATTGCTATTGGCCTGGCTTCTATAGAGGCATCAATAAAATCATTGGTCATTTTTGCATGCATTCCATGCATTCTTAAATCACCAGTATATACCACAGAACCTTCAGAAGTATGAACGATTAGTCCGTTTGATCCAGGGAGACTATGATCTACATGAATCGGTTCGATTTCACTTTCAATAGGTGGATTTTTATATTCAAATCTATAAAGAGGTCTTTTTTTAAAATTTATAACCTCATTTTCAATGTTTCTTTGACTTTGCTCATCAACTGCATCTAGAATAGATTTACATGTTTCACTACAGTATATTGGTATATCTTTGTGAAGAAATGAAATATAATTAGCATGATCTGCATGTGCATGGGATAAAATTACACCTTGGACTTCTGCGTCTTTCGGCTTTCTGCCAAGATGCTCAATAAGATCTTCACGATAGATGCCATGTATATCCGGAATTAAATTTAATGCAAGAAAATCTCCAATTCCATTTGCAGTTCTTGGTGTTAAAAATTCTTCAAAATATTTTTGCCTTCTTTTAAAACTCATTCCAAAGTCTAAAAATATTTTTGTACCATTATCCTCTAGCAAAATTTTATTTCCGCCAATTTCTTTTATCCCACCATAAACAGTTATACTTACCAAATACAGTCACCAATATAATTTTTAAGTGATAGTGACTAAATAAAGTTTATTGAAAATAAAAAAGGAAGGAGAGAAAATTGTATCTATTTTTTCTTGTTATTCTGCTGGGCAAGAAACCTTGCGCGCTGACCAACCATAAAGAGTTTTGCAATAAACGTTATTTCATTTGCTTCTTCCTTATTTGATACTTGCCCTACAATCTGCATTATTATCAATAACAGTTTTTGTTTTCTTGCTTTTAAAGAGTTGTTGTACATTTATTACCAAAATAGTGTTTATCGAAACTATTAAAACAGTTCCTATTATACAAGCTGTGTAAGGGTGTCGCCTTTATGACTAAAAAAAATATAAACGACATGCTTACAAATTATGATAAAAAAAATCTTACAATAGCAACTGTTTGTTCCCATTCAAGTCTTCAGATTTTTAATGGTGCAAGAAAAGAAGGTTTTAAAACACTTGGAATTGCTATTGGAGAGAAAAAAAAATATTATGATGCTTTTCCTTTAGGCAAACCTGATGAGTTTTTTATTGTAAATAATTACAAAGATATATTAAAATACACAAAAGAACTCAAGGAAAAAAATTCTATTATTATACCACATGGTTCTTTTGTTGAATATCTTGGTGCAAAAAATTTTTTAAAGTTAGATATTCCTACGTTTGGAAATAAAGATGTTCTCTTATGGGAGTCGGATAGAGGTAAAGAACGAATATGGTTGGAGGGCGCGGGGGTCACTATGCCTCAGGAAATAAAAAATCCAAAAGATATTGATAAACCTGTAATTGTAAAATACCATGGTGCAAAGGGCGGTAAAGGTTTTTTCATTGCAAAAACTTATGGTGAATTTCTTAAAAGAATAAAGAAAGGAAAGCCATATACCATTCAAGAATTTGTTATGGGGACTCGTTATTACCTTCATTATTTTTACTCACCTATTCAAGATAACGCTTATAAATTGAGCAAAGGCAGTCTCCAACTTTTATCAATGGATCGCAGGGATGAAACTACTATTGATGAGGTTCAAAGACTTGGATCTATTGCTGAGCTTGAAGAAATTGGAATTCATCCTACCTTTGTTGTTACAGGTAATATCCCTATAGTTATGAGAGAATCTCTGCTTCCAAAGGTTTTTGAAATGGGAGCCGCAGTTGTTGAAAAATCTTTGGTACTTTTTGGAGGAATAATTGGTTCATTTTGCTTAGAAACTGTTGTTACTGAGGATTTAGAATTTAAAGTTTTTGAAATATCTGCAAGAATTGTTGCGGGTACTAATCCATATATATTTGGATCACCATATTCTGAGCTAATTCAACCAGATATGTCCACGGGTAGGAGAATTGCACAAGAAATAAAATATGCAGCAAAAGAGAATCTTCTTGAAGAAATCCTGACTTAAAATTATTATTATTTAATATTAAATTGCGAAAATTTATATATGGTGAATGTTTATATACATAGTATAGATTAATTAATGTTAATTATAAACTATAAGGGGGAGAAAATAATGAGAAAAAATAAGATATTTATAAGGCTTTTAATAACTTCGGCAATTACACTTTTTTTGATAATTCCTGTTAGTGCAAATGTATACCAATCTGTTGAAAAATATGAAAACCATCAAATTTCACCTTTAGGAGACCCGCCTAGTTCTTTTGATTTAAGGGATGTAAATGGTGAGAATTATGTTACAGGTATTAGAGACCAAGGCCCATATGGTACATGCTGGACTCACGGCTTCTGTGCCTCTTTAGAAGGTAATCTTCTGATGACAGGTAACTGGGATGCAGCAGGTGAATCGGGAGAACCAGATTTATCAGAAGCTCACTTAGATTGGTGGAATGGTTTTAACAAACACAATAATGATGATGATCCTGGCGGAGGCGGTCTTGATGTGCATTATGGCGGTGATTACATGGTTTCCTCTGCATATATTGTTAGAGGTGAAGGCGCAGTAAGAGAAATTGATGCACCATATCAAGAACTCCCAACAGCACCTGAGAGAGATGATCCAAGTTATCATCATTATTATCCTATGGACATCGAATGGTTTGTAGCAGAGTCAGATTTGGGTAATATTAATACAATCAAGAATATAATTATGGAAAAGGGAGTTATGGGAACTGCATTTTGTGTTTCAAGTTCATATATGGAAAATATGGGCGGTTATTATGCACATTATCAGCCACCTGAAACTAATGATGAGCCCAACCATGCCGTTGCTATTGTTGGCTGGGATGATGACAGAATGACCCCAGCCCCTGATAATGGCGCATGGCTTTGTAAAAACAGCTGGGGAGATTGGGGACCTGAGCAAGGATATTTCTGGATATCATATTATGATAAATGGTGTGGGCAACATCCAGAGATGGGCGCAGTTTCTTATCAGGGTGTAGAGTACGAACCTTATGACTACTTTTACTATCATGATTATCATGGTTGGCGTGATACAATTTCAGATGTTTCAGAAGCATTTAATGCCTTTATTGCAACTGGAGATGAAGATATTATTGCTGTAAGTTTTTATAATGCTGTTGATGATGTTACATACACAGTAAAAATATATGATCAATTTGTTAGTGGAGAATTACAAGATGAATTGTCCTCAAAAACTGGAACTATTGATTATAAAGGTTTTCATACAATAGAACTTGATACAATTGTTAGTATT
>SMTZ1_10006756_pt1 | contig 19974 bp, 17 predicted proteins | sample DeeMarSWOR136_30_FD_25667 | JGI IMG/M metagenome (IMG submission 25667) | reverse complement strand
AGACTCACCTATACTTCACTTTCTGGGGTCTCAACATGCTAAAGAAGGGAGCAATGGAGAAAGCTGGACTCCCAGCAACCTACAAGCAATACGAGGAAATGCTGAAAACGAAATTGAAAGAGATGAATTACCCCACGCCCTATGAGATGCTGAAAAGAATGAAGGCGTCGGGAAACGTGAAAATCTATGCTTGCAGCCCCACCATGGAGATGTTCGGAGTGACAAAGGACACTTTGATTCCTGAGGTGGATCAGATCGCAGGTGCAGCCGCCTTTCTTGACATAGCCGCAGACGCAGACATAACCCTGCTAGTCTAGCAGTTCTCCTCACAGACATGGCATCCTCTTCCTCCCCCTTTTTCTTGTTTCTGTCTAAGCTGTAGTAACCATTAGAAAAAAATGTGAGTTGCTCCAACTATTAGAGGATAAAGTTGTGGAGAGAAAAACTGATGAAAACTGAGACAGAGCTTGACAGGAAAGAGAGAGTGCTGGAAATTATCGAGTTGCTGGAGAAGGAGTATCCGAAGGCGAAGACGGCTCTACATTACAGCAGCCCTCTTGAGATTTTGGTGGCTACAATTCTTTCGGCTCAATGCACCGACAAACGAGTTAACATTGTCACGAAGTCGCTCTTCAAGAAGTACCGGACTGCAGAAGATTATGCCCACGCAGATTTGGCGGAGCTTGAAGAGGACATCAGGTCCACGGGCTTCTACAGAAACAAAGCCAAGAACATAAAGAATGCAGGTCGGATGCTGGTTGAAAAGTATGATTCACAGGTTCCAAGAACAATGGAGGAGATTCTTGAGTTGCCGGGTGTTGCCCGAAAAACAGCTAACATCGTGTTGTCGAATGCCTACGGTATTATTGAAGGAGTAGCTGTGGACACGCATGTTCTCAGGCTCGCCCAGAGGCTTGGATTCACAGAGAACAAGAATCCAGACAAGATCGAGAAGGATCTGATGGAGATAGTTCCGAAGAGCCACTGGAAGAGAATCACGGATCTTCTAATATTTCATGGAAGAAACGTTTGCATTGCAAGAAAACCAAAATGCAGCATATGCAGTTTGAACAAGATCTGCCCCTCAGCATTCAAAGCCTAGAAAAACCATGTGAAAAGGCAACCAAAGAACCATTCTTTTTCTTGCTTGGTTTTTCAGGAAAAAGACTGTTTTCAACAATCCACTGTTATTAGGCTCCTAATATGAGCGATATTCAGAAGAGTGATTATTTCTTTGCTTCTTTCTTTTTCTGGTAGTCTTTTATGGCTTCATGCAGGGCGTCTGCAGCTAGGTTGGAGCAATGCATCTTGATTGGTGGAAGACCTCCAAGGTTCTCGGCTACGTCAGCTCGGGTGATCTTCATTGCCTCTTCAATGGTTTTTCCCGTTGCAAGTTCGGTGGTCATGCTGCTTGTGGCTATGGCTGCTCCGCAACCAAAAGTCTTGAACTTGATATCCACTAGCTTGTTGTCTTTCACTTTGATGTACATCGTCATCAGATCTCCACAAACAGGGTTACCTACGGTTCCAACGCCATCCGCGTCTGGAATCTCGCCTACGTTTCTGGGGTTCATGAAATGATCCATAACCTTCTCGCTATACATTCAGATTCACCTCACGATTTCCTTCGGAGTTAAGGGCGAAAGCGCCCGCAACCTTTTCACCACGTCTGGCAACACTTCTAGCACGTAATTCACGTCCTCCTCAGAGTTCTGTTTGCCCATGGTGAAGACCAGAGATCCATGAGCCTCTTCGTGGGCTAATCCTATAGCCAACAGCACATGAGAGGGCTCCAAGGTTTTGGAAGTGCACGCGGAACCTGAGGAAACCTGAATTCCATACATGTCCAGACCTAAAATGAGAGATTCTCCCTCTATATAACTGAACCTGAGGTTTGTGTTGCTTGGAAGCCTTTCAGTTGGGTGACCATTCAAGAAAGAATAATCAATCTTATCCAGAACACCCTTAATCAGCTTGTCCCGTAATCCTGCCAAGCGTTTGCCCTCGGATTTCATTTCTTTTTGGGCAAGTTCAGCTGCCTTTCCCATACCAACTATGCCCGGAATGTTTTCTGTACCTGAACGTAATCCTCTCTCTTGTCCTCCGCCCTGGATTATTGGCTGAATTTTTGTTCCCGCCTTTATGTAGATGGCTCCCACACCTTTGGGTCCATACATGTCATTGGAGGAGATGGATAGGAGGTCGATGTTTTCTTCTTTAACGTTGATGGGAACCTTTCCTGCTGCATCCACAGCATCCACATGAAAAATGACCTTGTTTTCTTGGGCTAACTTCCCTATTTCCTGTATTGGCTGGATTGTTCCAATCTCGCCGTTTGCGTACATAACCGAGATGAGGATGGTTTTGTCGTTTATTGCCTCTGTGAGTTTTTCGATGTCAACTATTCCCTGTTTGTCCACGGGAATATAGGTTACTTCGAAGCCCTGTTTTTGAAGGAATTTGCAGATGTTTATCACTGATATGTGCTCGATGGCGGTGGTGATTATATGGTTTCCTTTCTCCCTGTTACGGTAAGCAACCCCTTTTATCGCCAGATTGTTAGATTCTGTGCCCCCTGAAGTAAAAATGACCTCCAGAGGCTTCTCTACAGCCACCAGCTGGGCAACCTTCTCTCTTGAAGTTGCTAGGGCTTCTTTGGCGCTGTTTCCGAAAGAATGAGAGGACGAAGGGTTTCCATAGTCATCCATGAAATACGGCTTCATGGCTTCGAAGACCCTAGAGTCTAGAGGCATTCCAGCTCCGTGATCCATATACACTTTTCGCAACTGCTAAAATACTCCTATTTTATTTTTTTTATGATGAAATGAAACTGGTCTTTTTCTTTGCGCATTTTGACGAGTTGCTGCTCAAGTCTCTTGACTAGACGCGGTATATCTTCCTCAGCAGCTGGATCGTCCGCGATTACCTCCAGAACTTCGCCCACAGCCAATTTGTCGATCTCTTGACGGGTCCTAAACACTGGTTCAGGACAGTAAAGACCCACACAGTCAAGATTTCTGTCAGGTTTATTTTGGTTCCCCAATTATGAACCTCCAATAGACAAAAAAATTCACATATAACTAAAATAGTTTCCCCATATTTATCTATAACCGTGTTATAGGCAGAATTGGAGTAAGTTATACAAAGAAGTCTCTCGTAACTAATGAAACCCTCTGAACTATCCTTTTCCATTTCTCGCTATCACAGATCTTCTGGCGGAGGCGGAATAAGCCCCTTTTTCATCAGCAGAATCGTGGATTCTCGAGCCGTCTTAATGATGCGAGTCGCCCTATCCCAGAGTTCTTGCCTACTCAATCTAACTCGGGCAACCCCCTCCTTAATAGATTGTAGGGCACAAGCCACCGCCTCTCTGGGGAAGACCTCCCACTCATCCATCCGTGGAACTATATCCTCTTCATTGATGCCCCTCTCCTCCGCAAAACTAGCCAGTTCATTTGCGGCGGCTATACACATGTCGTCCGTAACAGTCTTAGCCTTCACATCCAGAACTCCCCTGAAGATAGCAGGGAAACCCAAAGAATTGTTTATCTGATTAGCAAAGTCTGAACGCCCGGTGGCTACAATCTTTGCTCCCGCCTCCTTCGCTTCCCAAGGCCAAATCTCGGGAATAGGATTCGCACACGCAAAAACTATAGAATCTGTCGCCATGCTACTGACCCAAGGCTTCTTGATGGTGCCCGGACCCGGTTTGGCAGCGGCTATGCAGACGTCTGCACCCTTCATTGCCTCAGCTGCATCACCGGTCTTTCCTTCACTGTTAGTCTCAAGACAGAAATTCCACTTCCAAGGATTCTGCTCCTTTTCGGCTTCAACGTCCTTTCTGTTTGGATGGAGAATTCCTTTCCTATCCACCATTATAATGTTGCCGGCCTTAATCCCTGCTCTCATGAGAACTAGAGCAGTTCGTGTATTAGCTGCGCCTACGCCCAGCATAGCTATCTTTGTTTGGTTCATACTTTTTCCCACTAGTCTCAGGGCGTTGATGATTCCGGCTAAGATGACTGTGGCGGTTCCCTGTTGGTCGTCATGCCAGACTGGAATGTTGAGCTGCTCTCTAGCCCGGTTTAGAACATGGAAGCATTTGGGTTTGGATATGTCTTCCAGGTTTATGCCTCCGAAGGTGGGTTCCAGCCACTTACATGCTGTGACCAGATCATCCGGGTTTTTGGTTGCCAAACAGATGGGGAAGGCGTCTACTCCGCCCAGATATTTGAAGAGTAAAGCTTTTCCCTCCATAACGGGCATGGCAGCTTCTGGACCTATGTCACCCAAGCCTAGAACCCGTGTTCCGTCGCTTATTACAGCCACGTAGTTCCATCGGCTCGTGTGGTTGAAGACCTGTTCTGGGTCATCTTTTATGGCTTTGCATGAGGCAGCCACGCCTGGAGTGTACCATATTGCGAAGTCTTGTGAATCTCGTATAGCACATTTTGGCATGACTTGGACCTTGCCTTCGTAGAAGGGGTGATAAGCTAACGCCAGTTTGGCGGGTTTCTTTGCTTTTTCAAGAAGTTCTTCTGCGGTTAATTTTTTGGTCATGTATTTTGGTTTCAGAGTTATTGGATTTAAGGGTTGTTAACGGATTTTCGTCAGTGCGTGGACGATGTTATTTATGTTTATGACCGTGTTTGAGTTCATGTGGAATATTGGATAAAGCAAAGCTTAAGAAAGAGTGCAACAAAGTTATCCCATCGGGCTAGAAATTTATTCTGGCAAACGTTTCTGGCTCGAATGTAGCGGGGTGGGGTAGCCAGGTGAACCCGCTGGGCTCATAACCCAGAGATCGGTTGTTCAAATCAACTCCCCGCTACCAACTAACACTGCTAAAAAAGTTTTATCTTATCTAAATCAATTCTTTGAAAGCAATCACTGAAACGGGATATCCTTTTTATCTTATTCGAGGCTTAATTGTTTCTACACTCAGTAGATAGGTCATTAAAGCCCGTTTGAATGGAGAGGAAATGTAAGATGAATTACGAGGAGAAGTGGAAAGTTTTGGCTGACCTACTGACAGAAATTCAAGAAAGGGGCGAGAAGATACCGGCAGATGTGATAAATGACCTACGCTCCGCCAAGACTATGATCCAAGTTCTAAAAGCTGACCCAAAGCAAATAGAAAACATTTCTAGAATCGAGACATATCTGAGGAGTGTCGAATCATATGCCATCTTGACCATGGAAAAGTGGGGAACAGAAATCGTGGAAGAGTGGCTGAAAAAGCTCGAAGAACCAAAAAGAGTGAAAAACCAAGAAAAAAAGGGGGCAGCGAGCCGATTTATCCCTAGGATTCCCCGAGACAAGTTTTGGGTGCGAATCCAAATTTCGGAAGATATCCCCCAGGAAGATATGAAAAAATTTGTGGAAGAAAGTGATCTTTCTTACAAAATGCAGAAAAATGGGTATATGCTTGTCTTCGGCAACGGAGAAAACATAAAATTGCTTGTCAAAAAGCTGGCGGAAAAGTTCCGCGACACTAGAAATGGCTAAAAACAGCCTCAAAACTTTTGTACTAGTTAGTTTAAACCTCTAGTCTAAACACAGTTTATTTATATAAGAAAATATACAAAAGTTGTGAAGCACACGGGGTATTCCCGGAGATGCAAAAAACCGAGGGCGAATTGGAGAAAGATGCCTTACATTAAAAAAATCGAACTTAAAGGCTTCAAATCCTTCGGTCCCAAAACCGCCACCGTCACGTTAGATAAGGGCTTCACTGCTGTCACTGGACCGAACGGAAGCGGAAAAACGAACATTGCAGACGCCGTCCTTTTTGGCTTAGGCGAACTCAGTGCTAGGAGAATGCGCGCTGCAAGCCTCTCCAAACTGATTTATCATGGCTACCCGGAATTAGAGGTCAAAAAAGCGAAAACCGCCAAAGTCGTTCTCCAGTTTGACAATTTTGACAACCGCCTACCTGTGGACACGAAAACAGTAACTATTTCTCGTGAAATCAACAGGGCAGGTCAAAGCATCTATCGTCTCAATGGAAGAAGAATTTCAAGAGGTCATATTCTTAACCTCCTTTCCATGGCAGGAATCAGTCCGACAGGACACAATGTTGTTTTGCAAGGAGCCATCACACGAATTGCCGAAATCTCTTCTCAAGAACGCAGAAAAATGATATCGGATTTGGTTGGCATTGCTCAGTACGATGCTGAGAAGGCTGAGGCAGAAGAAAAGCTTCGGGCGGCTGAAATTTCTATCCGAACTGCAATGGGTCGAATAGATGAGGTGCAGAAGAGAGTAGATGACTTGGAAAGAGAACGCAACGAACTGCTGCGTTACATGTTTCTTCAAAAAGAGATCAAACGATTTGAAGCCATGAAGATTTTCGGTGACATCATAGAAGTCCAGAGAAAGAAAGCGGATGTGACTTCAAGAATCGAAGCGGTTCGGAACAGGGTTGAGAAATCGAGACAGTTAAGAGAACAGCTTAGGTCTGAGCGGCATGAAATTGAAATAGAATGGAGAAAACTTGGTTCAGAAATGATTGAAGAGCGGGGAACGCACCTTCTTGAGGTTCAATATAATGTGGGGGAAGTTCGGTCGAAGATAAGCGAATTGTCAACTAAGATTGGAGCTGGAAATGCAAGCATTGATGGTCTCAGAAAAGTGATGGAGAACAATATCCAAAAACTGGAAGCTATCAAACATGAGATCAAAGATAACCGAAAGGATATTCGAAGATTTAGGCGAGAGCGGGAGCGTTTTCTCACGGAAATTGCCCAGAAGCAAGCTCATTATGATACAGTCTCAAACGAGGCAGCCCAACTGCGATCCAGCTTGGGGGAAAACAGCAAAAAAATCAGAGAAGTTGAGGAAAAATTAGAAAAACGTACCCAAGAACTCGTTGATCTTCACAGCGGTGCTATCAAGAGCCGAACATTCTTAAAGGTTATTACGCGGCAATTAAACGATCTTGTGAAGCGAAAGGAGGACTTCGAATCCAATCTTAGTGCTCTAAAAAAATCCTACGCAGACCTCAAGACGGTGCAAAAAGAGCAGATAAACCGCTCCAAAAACCTTGAAAAAACAATAGGGAGAAGACTTGCACAAGAAGAATCCGTGAAGTTAGAGATCTCCCAAGCGGAGAAGATCGCCAAATCCGCACGAGAGGCAGTAGTAGAGTTTGCCACTCAAAGGGAAATGGCTGAAAAAGTTGCCACAGAAGAAAACGCGCTGAGGAACATCGAAGAGCTAGCGGATTTGGGCGTGATTAAAGGTATTCACGGGCGCCTCAAAGAATTGATCAAAATTGAAAAGGGATATAGGCAAGCCGTGGAAGCGACGGCAGCAGGCTGGCTTGACGCCATGGTTGTTCAGAACTTTGACGCAGCATTCATGTGCGCTGAAACTCTGAAACGTATGAAATTAGGTAGAATCAAGATAATTCCCCTTGAAGAAATGTCCGAAATCAATTCTATCAGCAGCCCGAGGATTAGGGGAGTGGAAGGTACTGCTTCTAATTTCGTCAAGTGCAGCAAAAATTTTGATCCTGCTGTAAGATTTGTCTTCGGAGACACACTTGTAACAAAAGATGATAAAACTGCCTTTACCGCTTCGCGAAATGGTCACCGAACAGTTACTATTAACGGAGACCTTTACGAGGCTCAGGGGGGCTTTGAAAGTGGTTATTATCGAGCACCAGTCGACTATTCTTCAATCATTCCTAGCGAGACAGCTGTAAAGAGTCTTGATGAAGCTGTGGGAGCTCTTCAGCGACATTTGACGAAAAGGGAGAGCGACATAAGCGATTTCAAAGAAGAAATTGAAAGAATTAGGATAGAACTCGCCAGCTTGACTGAAACTATCGTAACTCTTAATGGTGAAATTGGAAGATTACGCCAAAACGTTAAGCATACAAGAAGTAATATTGGACGCATCGAGACACGTGTATCAAAAATCAACGAAAAAAGAGAAGAAGAAAAAACGAAATTAGGAATTCTAAGATCACAGCGTAATTCTCTTAAACAAGAAATGGAAAATCTCCGCCAGGAATTAGCAGAATTACGTCTAAAAACAGACCCAGCCCGGATTCAGGAGATGGAGATTCAACGAGAAAAGTTAAGTGAGGAGATTATCGAGGCTCGTCAAAGCATGGGTAACATAGAAACTAACCTTGCCACACTAGAATCCAAGTTTGGAAACGTCCTCAAAATAGGGGCGGACAACATTAGAATTCAGCTGCGAAAGCTGAAAGAGCAGATCTCAACGGTTGAAAACGAGATTGAGGCAGCCCACAACAAAAAAGTGACTCTTGAGAAGGAACTTCTAGAACTGGAAAATTCTAAGGAAGAGCTGTCTCGAACCGTTCTAAACGCCAAACAAGAATCCAAAAAATTCACATTCGAGATTGATGACATTGACAAAAAGCTGCAACGATTGGATGCGGTGTATGAACGTTCAGACAGGTTATACAACGAGCTGCAAATCAGTCTCCAAACAAACCAAATGAAACTTGAACAGCACTCTCAACGATTAGCTGAACTGGGCTATGATGAACCCTTGCTGATTTCGCCGGAACAGCTAGAGACGGCTGAAACATCCCTCAAACAGTTACAATTTGAGCTGAATCGACTCGGCGCCGTAAATCAACTGTCTCTAGACCACTACGCTGAGCAGGCTTCGCGATACAAAGAATTGTCCATACGCCTGAACGAACTTGAAAAAGAGAAACAAGCTATCCTCGCTTTCATGGACGAAATTGAAAGGAAAAAACGTGCAGTTTTCATGGAAGCTTTCGAACAGATTGATGGCAGCTTCAGAAGATATTTCACAAAGCTAACAGGCGGTGGCGAAGGTGTTTTGATACTTGAGAATCCTGAAGACCCATTCTCTGGAGGAATGGATATGAATGTTCAATTTCGAAATAAAGCCTCCATACTCGTAAGCGGAGCCAGCAGTGGAGAGAGGTCCGTGTCGGCGGTTGCATTCATTTTTGCTCTGCAAGACTTCATGCCCGCAGCCTTCTACCTGTTCGATGAAATCGACGCTCACCTCGATCCTTTCCACGTATCCAGACTAGGAGATCTTCTTTCTGAGGAGTCCATGAAGTCCCAGTTTGTGGTTATCACTTTGAAGCCAGAGATGGTCAGCAAAGCTAAGAAAGTCTGGGGAATTTACGAACGCAACGGATACTCTAACGTGGTCTCACCCAAGATCAAGGAGGCTGCCTGATGAAACAGTCTATGGAAAAACCATACTATTACCAGCCTCCATTGAGTATACTCTTTGAGATCCACAGATTAGAGAAGATAATGCCTTGGGACGTCAACATTTCCTTTCTGTTAAAAACTTTTCTGGAGGAGATGGAGCACCGAGGAGAAGTAGACTTCAGAGCCTCAGGAGTGGCGTTAGACTCCTCTAGCACCATCTACCTGATGAAAACCAAACTCCTACTAAAACTTGAGGAGCCTCCACCACCACCCAAAAGCCCACCGGATTTCATTCCTCCACCAATGTTCCTGCCTCTCCGTTATGAATTATCTTCAACCACTCTAGAAAACCTGCTGAATGTATTGGATGAAGTGCTAAGCGGCGAGAGCATACGCCCTCCACCACTACCTCAACCAATCCTACCCGAACCCGAGATTATCCCTCCAGTTGACCTCTATTTGCTGGAAATCGACGAACGCATGAAGATCCTTTACAATCAGCTCTGCCAACTTGCAGGAAAAGGAGAGCTGATAGGATTCTCCAAGTTCGTTGCAGGACTAGAAAAGCTTGAAGCAATTAAAACATTTATAATCCTTCTCTTTCTTGCCCAGAGAGGAAAGATAGGGTTGTGGCAGGAGGACGATATAGAAGAACTGTACATAACAGTCACAGGAGACCCTACCTTTGAACGAAAAGGAACAGGAATCATCTGACAAACTTAAACAAAAAACGTTCACTCGAAAATTAGCTTTTTTGGAGGCAGGGCTCTATGTGGCAGGACGCCCCCTTGATCTGAAGACCTTGGCAAGTGTAACAGGAACCCGTTCTAAAAAAAAGGTGAGAAGACTCGCTAAAGCTCTAGTGGAAAATTACGGGAATCGCGACACAGCCCTTGAGGTTCTTGAACTTGAAGGGGAACGGTTTGTCATGCAACTGAAAGCCGAGTACACGGATAAAGTTAGAAAGTTAGCCACAAGACCACTTCTTTCTGCAGGTCCACTGAAAACCTTATCGTATATTGCCTTTAGACAGCCAATTCTTCAGACCCAAGTCATTGACGTTAGAGGTCACCACGCCTATGCTCACCTTAGACAACTAGAAGAAATGGAGCTGATCTTTCGCGAAGGGGTTGGAAGAAAAAAGATGGTAAGAACAACCGAGTTTTTCGCTGATTTCTTTGGTTTAAGCCATGACCTGCGAACCATGAAACGTCAGCTCAAAAGCGTATTCGAAGATTTCGCCAAGCCCGAAACAGAAACAAATGTGGATCCTGAGAAATAGACTGCGAAGATAAGCTTATATGTCAAGTTTTGCTAGTCTCATCGAGACCTATGAGATGATGTAAGCTTGTCTGTATGGCACGGAGATCAACATAAACGTAAAGACTCTGGCGGAAGGAAAAGAGCTAACCGAAAGAAAAGAAGATTTGAAAAGGGCTTCTTTCCAGCGGAAACTACGCTGGGCAAACCTAAGACCAAAATCATCCGGAAGCATGGAGGTAACGAGAGGATTCGACTATTAGCAGTGAACCAAGCAAACATCTCCGACGCTTCTGGAAAAACTTCAAAAGTAGAAATACTTCGCGTGATAAAGAACCCAGCCAACGTGGACTATGACAGACGAGGAGTAATTACAAAAGGAACAATGATAGCAACACCATTAGGAACCGCACGTGTAACATCCCGTCCTGGACAAGACGGCATTGTAAACGCAATTCTTGTCTCCAAAGAGGGCGCCTAACAAACTTTTTAACCGCGTAGATTAGAAAGTTCCTTCGCAATCTTCTTCAAAATTTTTCCTTTAGATTCTTTCTTGGGAACAACAAGTAGCCCAGTTCTTTGCCATGGAGAGCTTGGATGCGCAGCGTCAGATACTACTTCAGGTTGCAGACCCAACCGTTTTGCAGCTATTTGAATCTCCTCCAATTTTGGTGCGGACACAGCGAGTTTTTTGGGAACCCTCCGTCCACCTCCTCTGGTCTTGTTTGCGTCAAAGTAAACTGACCAAAGAAAAATCTTGTTTTGTTTCCGCATTTTGATCTGATTTGCTATCCATTTAGATCGTTTTATTAGTTGCGGTAGTCAATCTGTCCTCTGGGATTTTTAGAAGAGTTGAAACGCTTTTTCCCAGAGGCCAGAGGGATTTTTTCTTCAAAAATGTAAATAAATTAACATTTTATCATAGTGAATTTTGCTTAAAATTCTCTTATTTAGAACAAAAATTTCAAACATAGGAATCGATTGTGCAAAGTAGATGATTTCCTCAGAAATAAAGCGCTCCGTGTGAACAATAGGTTTTGTGAGGGGAAAAAGGGTTTTGCATAGAATCGGTCACGTCCTTCACGTAAGCAACACAAAAAACCTGATTCTTAAGACGAAAAATATTCCCCGCATTGGCGATAAAGTGACGAATGAAAATCTCAAACCCGTTGGAATAGTTTTTGACGTTTTCGGTCCCACAGTCTCCCCATATGTGGCTGTTAAACCACACATCCAGAACCCAGAGCAGCTTGTTAACCATGTTCTTTACGTAATTCCCTCTAAATCGGGAATAAAAAAGAGGAAGAAAAGATGAAAAAAGAAAACATCCAACAACCTCCGAGGATTATAAGGTGCCCCGAATGTGGAAGCAATCGTCTCATGCGAGACTACGAATGCGCTGAAATAGTCTGCATGAACTGTGGCTTCGTCGTCGCCGCCAAACTCACAGATCAAGGACCAGAGTGGCGTGCCTTTGACGATGAGCAGCGCGCTAAACGTGCCAGAGCCGGCGCTCCCCTTACATTTACAATTCATGATAAGGGCCTCTCAACAATGATTGACTGGCATGACCGCGACGTTTACGGCAAGAGACTTGCTCCGGGCCAGAAGGCTCAGATTTACAGGTTGCGTAAGTGGCAACGGCGCATTAGGGTCTCCGATGCCACGGAGAGGAACCTTGCTTTTGCCCTTTCTGAGATATCTAAAATAGCGAATAATCTTAATTTGCCCAAAAATATTCTCGAAACTGCTTCAGTTATTTATCGTAAAGCGGTTAAGGAGCGTCTCATTCGGGGAAGGTCTATCCAGGGCGTAACTGCCGCTGCTATTTATGTGGCTTGCCGGCAGTGTGGAGTAGCTAGAACTCTGGACGAGATCGCGCAAGCTTCTACTGTAAACAAAAAAGAGGTTGGACGAAGTTACCGTTTTCTAATAAAGGAACTTGATTATTTCATTCCACCTTTAAAGCCTAGCCAGTATATAACCAAATTTTCTAACCAGCTGACCATGCAGGGAAAGGTTGAGGAGATCGCTCACAAGATCCTCGCTGCAGCCAAAGAATTGAAGCTTACTTCAGGAAGGGGCCCGACAGGTATAGCTGCGGCAGCCAGTTACATTGCGTCGGTTCTGACGGGAGAAAGAAAAACCCAGAGAGAGATTGCAGAGATTGCTCAGGTAACGGAAGTGACCATAAGGAACCGTTATAAAGAACTGGTTGAACGTCTCCAGTTTATCATCTTCCTCTAGCACTCCAATTTTTATTTTAGACCGTTGGCCAAGTAACAAACTATCTTAGATTAGTTTCTTTATATCAGATGCTGCACTGATTCATTATGTCGCCAAATCCCATAACCGATTAGGAAAGTATTTTGTATTTGAGAGCAGAGTGCAGATTAACTAAATTGAACTTTAGACAGTCAAAAACACTTTTAACGATTAGCCTCAACTAATATTGAGGCTTATAGTTGTCAGTTTGCCCCAGCTGTGGAACCGAGGTAACTAACCCAACCAAAATGTGGTCTATGGTTGGCAGACCCAGCAGAACGGGTGAACGATTCAAGCTTACTTTGGGACTCTTCACATGTCCTAAATGCGAAAAAAGATTCCGGAATGTTGTGGGGAAAGAAAAAGAGAGGGTAACTCTTAAAGGCATGGTTGAGGAGATTAAGGGAATTGAGATGAGGCTTGTGGAGACTTTGGGGGATTTAAGGGAAAAAATTGAGAAACTGAGAAGCGAGAGAGCTGAACTTCTGGATGAAATAGAGGAACTCAAGAGAGCAGGAGAAGAGAAGGCTAGCACTCTGGAGAAAGAGGTAGCCTCACTTCGGGAAGAAGTAGAATCTCTGAAGGAAATGTTAGGAGACATCGAATAACAACTGTATAACAAAATCCAGTTGGCCTAGAATAAGATCGTTATATCAATTAGACAGTATTGAGGTTCTGCCAAAAGAAGCCATTTTGTTTATGTTAGAGAACTAAAATTAATAAAAAGATAGAAAACACAAATCCAGGCAAAGAAAACTGATTACAGCCGTGAACCCTTTTTTCGATGCGAGTCAAGTAGGAGACGTTTTTTTACCAGATCCTTAACTTCTTCATGGAACTGATAATCTTTTTCAAGTTTCAGGAATTCGTTGCTGAAGTTTTCAAATCCTGCTGGAATTTCCAAGCTCAAGGTAATGAAAGGTTTTCCCATAGCCATCTCAAATTTTCTCTTAGCCTCTTCATACTCGGATTCAGGTTTTCTCTCTCTAGATTCGATCCATTTTCTAACCAAATTGTTCACACCCATAAATTGAATCTTACAATCAGATAAAGGCTTGCAAAGCCTAATTGAATGAGCGATGTAATTACACCCACTTTGGTGAACTCAGCAAAACTCAGAGAGACCCCTTCGCGTTTGAGGGCGCCTATGGCCATCATTGCTACGGCACCACTCAAAGGGGTAGTGGCTCCTCCCAGATTTGTTCCAAGGATCAATGCTGACCACACGGCTGCTGAGTTTAATCTGGTAACTCCGCCGATTATCGGGGTAAAAGTTAGGGCAATTGCGATGTTACTTACTGCAGTACTCGCCAGGCCGCTAAACCACAGAGTAATCATGGTCACTCCTAATTGGCTTTCTCCAACCGTTTGGAAAAGTTGTGTCGATAGGTCTGCCAATATTCCTGTGCTCTCTAGACCACCAACGACAAACATGAATCCTGCGATGAAGAATATTGTTTCCCAATCTAGTTTTTTAAAAATCTCTGTAGGATCCGCACCGCTTAGGGCTAAGGCAATGATAGCACATCCCAAGGCTACAGCTTCTGCTCCAACTCCAAGGTTATCCAGCGTCAAAAAGAGCCCTATCAAAATGATAAGAATTAGGATTGAACGATAAAAGAGCTTCTTGTCTTCCACACTCTCCCAAGGATTATATTCTGGCAGTTCTTTTTTCTCGCCGAGTCTTGATTTGAAGAGCATGTACAATACGAAGATGGTTAGCGCCCAGAGGGCAATCTCACAAATGGCTAGGTATCCAATGAAGTCTGTGAAGCTCATTCCTGATTCAACACCGATTATCATGTTGGACACTGAGCCAATCAGAGTGCTTGTTCCCCCCAGATTAATCATTATCATGGCAGAAATGAAGTAAGGCACCGGATCGTAACGTAACAGCTTGGTTATTGTCGCCATTGCAGCGGCTATAAGCAGCATCGCCGTTGGGTCACTGAGAAACACTGAAACAGCGGCAGAAATCACACAGATAGAAACAAAAAGCATACCAGGATTTCCACGCGAAATTTTTACGGCATACAAGGCTCCGAAACGAAAGAGACCACTCCGATCAGCCACTTCCACCACAATCATGACGCCCAAAAGAAGAGCGATTAGCCGAATGTCTATGAATCCAAAAGCTTCGTTATATTCGAACACGCCGTAGAGGAGACCAAACCAAGCGGTAAGCAAAGCCCCGATCATGGCAGCGACAGACAAGGGAACGATTTTGGTAGCCGAAAGGAGAATTGTAAGCAGGTAGACTAGAATGAAGATTATTTGAACTTCGTCCATTTTACTCCCTATTTTTCCTTCGTTCAGCCATGCTGGCGAGACTATCTGCCAAGGCTTCAGCTTTTCGTTCGACTATACGATAGAGGATTCGCCCAATATCGTAAATCAGAATGAGGATTATTGCAAGAGCAACATAGATAGTAACGTTAGTCAACAGACCTCTGACATTCGGCTCTAGAGTCGCTATTAGAGGTTGAAGAGCTGTTGTCAATAGAATAATTACAATAATATATATGAGATCTCTTGCAGCCCTCTTTGGCGACCGTTCTTCTTTGATCCCCAATCGTTTAACGAATATGTCAGTTAGGATATCGCTCAGCACCAAGGCATCCGCCAATGCCCGTATCAAAAAGATTGCCATGAAGATCAAAGCAATGGTTCCTATAAGCGTGCCGGCGTTTATGTTAAGACCAGGAAGATTAATGCCCTCCATCGTGCCCGGAACAAAGGTGTTTATCAAATAGAAGATAACCGCCATTACCAGACTCATCGTTAACCGAGGAAATCTGCGCCGAACCTCTTCACCCTTAGGTTTCTTCGCCAATCGTCTATCTCCCAAGAACTTCGTCGTATGTTTTGACACTTCATGAATATTAACACTACGATATCTCTCAGTAAAAATTTTGAAAAAATGAATATGAATTGCATGCACCCCTCTGCTGGCACACATGTTTCAAGATTTTTTGACAAAAACGGAACAATTCATAGGACACCAAAAAATGCAAAAAATAGGGGGAAGAAGATCACACGCTTTCAGTTTTTCCCAGTTCTTTAGGACCAATCAGTGATACATCAATTTATCTTCATACTTCTTGAGATGCTCCGCAGCCTCACCTATATCCATGAATAAACCGTTAACACGTTCCACATCCTTGACAGTGACGCCAGTAGCTCAAACATACCTCAAGAACACCATCTCTTACAGTGGATTAAGACGTGAAACCTTAAAATTGCGTGATTAATTGTAGCCATTGTTGAAATTTATCTATAGAAAACTTAGGGGTTTTAGTTAAAAAAGAAAGTTTGATGGGCCTGCTTTTGCATGTTTTGCTGTAACTTTTTGTTGCCAGAATAGCTAAGAGACAATTTTTATGCGCTTTCAGACGTGCTAAAGCTTTTGTGCTAGAACAGACTAACACTCCTTTTAATATCTATCAGAAAAATGGGGTTCACCGTGGAATCGAAAGAATTGAAGAGAATGGCTGCTGTACTGCAAGAATTAGGGCTAAGCTATGCAGAGACTATCAAAGTCATACAAGAAATGTCTAAGGATGTGTGCGACGCTAAAAAGTTATGGAGAGACGGATACAAGTCTAGGCTCATCAAAATCGCCATAACTCTGATAACTTTTCCGGAACCCACTCCAATAAGCGAAACTATGGGCGCCGCTGTCCTAGTGGCTGGGCTTATTCAGAACAGAGTCAAAAAGTCAACTTTGCATGTGGAAGATGTTTACAAAACCTTCCAAGACGTGAACAATGATATACTGAAAATCAGACAGTTTAGAACGTAAAAGGTTTTTATATACTTTAAACAACAGGCTGCAATCAAGAGTGAGGTTTTTTATCTGGAACCAATTCTTTTAGTTTTTCTTCCGGTGCGCCCAGACAATAGAGGATTCCAGCAAGGTTGTCCTTTGTTATTACACCAGCTGCCACTTTCTGAAGAACTTCTTTAGGATAGAGGGCAATTCCTAGCCCTGAATTTTGGAGCATGAACCTGTCGTTCGCCCCATCACCCACCGCAACCACCTGCTCCATCAAAAGATTTTCTCGCTCAGCTATCTCCCGCATCAACTCAGCCTTTCGTTCCGCATCAATTATTGGTTCCACCAACTCGCCGGTCAGTTTCCCATCTTCGATTACGAGTTTGTTGGCGTAGACATAGTCAATTCCGAGTTTTTCCTTGATCTTTTCAACAAATTGAGTGAAACCTCCAGAAATAAGGGCTATTTTATAGCCTAGGGCTTTTAGGGCGGTTATCAGTTCCTCTGCGCCAGGGGTTACATCTAAGTTTTCAACTATAGATTCGAGAACCGTGACATCTAAGCCCTTTAGGAGCTGAACTCTTTCTTTGAGTGCCTGTTTGAATTCGATCTCCCCGTTCATGGCTCTTGAGGTGATTTCGCTGACTTTTCCGCCGACTCCAGCTGCCTTTGCTAGCTCGTCGATCATCTCAGCGTCGATTAGTGTGCCATCTACGTCGAAGACTATCAGCCTTTTTGGTCTCCGGAAAACTGTGTCCTTCTGAAAAACAATATCTTGTCCAACCTCTTTGCACGCTCTACTCAAGTTTTCCTTGAAGTCTTCGATGGGAATTGTGATGTCGTTGATGTCGATGAGTATCTCCATGGCATTCAATTCTCCATAGGCTATCATCCGTATTCGTTCTATGTTTGCGTTATTCTGAGAAAGAAACCGTGAAACCTTTGCCACGATGCCTGGCCTGTCCTTTCCAAGGGTTGTTAAGAGCACAAGTTTTTTGCCACTCTTTCGCCGTCCGGTTGGTAGATGTTCTATGTTGATGTCCAGGCCTATCTTGTTTCCGATGTCTAGGAGACGATTTTTAAAACTCTCCGACGATATTGATATGGCGCGGCAATCCACTATCATGAAGATGGCGAAGAGTCCCCTCATACTGAAGGCTTCGATGTCAACGATATTCCCGTTTGCCTTGGCGATCGATTCTGTTATCTCGGTGATCAATCCCGGTTTGTCCTTTCCGGTTGCTGTAATCACTACGAAAGGCTTGGGCATGTTGGCATTTCCCCTCAGAAGAGCTGTTTTTCGAATCAGCGAATAGTCTCGCTCTTCAGTTAATAAATATAACTTTTGGCGTCCTCATCAGTTTTCTCTGCAGACTCAGGGATTCTAGCTAATCAGATGATTATTTGAAACAGTAGGTATATCACTAACAGGATTACGCCGCCGATTTTGGAGATTCCGCCTCTTGTGAGAAAACGCCAGAAGATGACTGTGGTTATCAGAAGGAATGGAAGAAGTTCTGTGAAGATTGTCATGTCAACAGCAAAGGGGGAAAATAGAAGGACTAATCCCAAAACAAGAGTAAGATTTGTAAGGTTAGAGCCGATGATTCCTCCGATTGCCAAGTGCACACGTCCCCTTCGCACAGCCGAAAAATCGGTGGTAAGCTCTGGAAGAGAGGTGCCTATAGCAATAACTTTTGCCCCAAGCAAGATTGGCGGAGCCCCAAGAAGGGCTGCAATTGTGACTCCAGACGAAACAACGAGACGAGCAGCCACAATAACACCCGCTAGGGCAACCAACAACATTACAATAATTTTTGTTTTGCCTTTCCGTTCAGGAGGAGCTTCTGCCCCGTTGGATTCAACAGCAGGCGTCCTCCTTTTAGCCATGAAATAGGTGTTCGCTACAAAAGTTGCCAACAGAATGATGCCGACAACGGGGCTTGCCACCTTGAATATTACAAGAAGAAGAGGAATCAAAGAAGTGATCAATAGAATGTCGGTGAGATCCACCAAAAGGTTTGTGCAGCATGTTTTGAGGTAGCCCAACAATCCTAATAGCCCTAAAATGGCTCCAATATTGAACACGTTTGAGCCTAGAATATCGCCTATGCTTATTCCAGGCTCTCCTTGAAGAACAGAAAAAAGAGCTACAATTATTTCAGGCACCGAAGTCAAGGTTGCGAGAAGTATAAATCCTGCAGACATCTCGCTTAAGCCCGTGAGCTCGATAAGTTTCTCTATGGCTTTTATTGCGTAATGACTAGAAAAAGCTAAAACAACTAAGGATGCAACAAGAATCAACAGCTGAAGTATAAGATCCTCAAGCATCAGATTAAACCCAAATTAATCTGTTAACTGGAGTTACATATTCTTTGCCAATAAAATGTCATCAGATTTGCAGAACAGGAAGGTTCAAATAAAAAAACAGGTTCTCCAAAAAAAGGAGGGAGATTAGGTTCTGGCGGCTGCCTTCTCCAGAGCAACAACTCCGGGCAGCTGCTTCCCCATAAGAAACTCTATCAGGGCGCCTCCTGCAGTGCTTACGTAGGACATTTTGTCAGTCAGCCCCAATTTTTCCACCGCAGCGACTGTGTGTCCTCCGCCAACAAGAGAGAAACCTTCAGAAGCTGCTACAGCCTCAAGAACAATCTGAGAGCCCTTCTTGAACTCTGGATTCTCGAAGACACCTACAGGACCACTGACAACTATTGTTTTGGCTTTCAGTATTATGTCAGCGAATTTCTTCGCGGTTTTTGTTCCGATGTCAAAGACAGGATAGTTTGTGGGAAGTTCTTCAACAGTTATTTCCTTTCGTTTCTGGTTTACTTCCATGGCTAAGTCTATGGGAACGATGATAGCTCCAGGATATTGCTTCATGAGTTCTTTTATGCCTGGTACTAGACCCATCAGTTCCTTCTTTTCTAAGAACTTCATGTTTGCTTCGCCTAGGTCCAAACCCTTGGCTACCAGAAAGATGTGGCCTATTACTCCGCCGGTTAAGATGTAGTCAGCGATGCCGTTCTTTAGCACATACTTTGATATGTCCAGTGAATCGTCACCTTTTGCTCCACCAATTACAAAGACAGAGGGCTTTTCAGGAGCCTCCAGAACTTTACCTAAAGCTTTGAGTTCACGTTCCATTATTCTACCAGCAGCGCTGGGCAAAACAGCTGTGAAACCAACCATCGACACGTGAGCCCTGTGAGCAGCAGCGAAAGCATCATTAATGAAAACATCCGCCAGAGGAGCCAAGTTCTTCACGAACTCGGTTTTAGAATGCTCTTCAGGCGTTCCCTTATTCTGTTCATTTGAGACGCTTCGAACATTTCCTAAAACCAGAACTTCGCCGCTCTTCAACGCTTTGATGGCTTTCTGAGCCTTTTCTCCGAAAACATCATCCACATACTTCACGGACATTTTTAATGCTTTGCCAAGAAGCTTGGCGTGCTGATCAAGAGGAATAAAGTCTGCGTCTCCAGGTCTTCCTTGGTGGGC
>SMTZ1_10003490_pt1 | contig 19976 bp, 24 predicted proteins | sample DeeMarSWOR136_30_FD_25667 | JGI IMG/M metagenome (IMG submission 25667) | reverse complement strand
CAGTCTACGATGAACAGGAGTTCTTCGTGGCAGGATTCCCTCGCATCAATGTTGTAAGAGCCCGTAGTCTGCTGAAGGAGTTTGGATCTCCACTAGAGATAGTGACCCGAACTGACGAATGGACCAAGCTGCCAGGAATTGGACCGAAGACTGTTGAGTCAGCCAAGAGACTGCTATATTCAGAGTACCAAGCCCGTGATGATGATGCAGTAGAGCCAGAAGAAAGCGAAGGCATGTAACAGCCGCAGAGATTCTAGACGGTCTTGGGCATTCATCAAGTTCCTCTCTCCGATACCACCTCAAGTTTGTATGTCCTTTTATCCCCGCATCAAGACAACACCTTGATTCTCATGTTGGTCCGCAAGGCCTACCGATACGAGCTAGATCCCAACAACCATCAGAAGAACTCTCTTCTACAACATGCAGGAGTCGTTCGTTTTGCCTACAACTGGGGACTTGAACAGAGAATCAAGTTGTGCAGGGAGAATCACCGAGCAGACCTCTACGAAGCAGGAACCGAACATCAGTCCCGGACTGTGATGCCTGGGCTTGTCTAAGTTTCGGGGAACGGCTAACTCGATAATCTTAAAAGACTACACTATTCTACCGTCATAGAATACCTGAGGGATGGTGATATCCTTATGGGAGACGTACGTGTTGCAGTTGCTGGTCTTGGCAATTGTGCATCCGCCCTAGTTCAGGGAGTGCATTACTATAAGGATGCGAAGACAGAGGATGAAGTACCAGGACTCATGCATGTTGATTTTGGTGGCTATTTTCCCAAGGACTTGAAGTTCGTTGCAGCATTTGAGGCGAATAGGAAGAAGATTGGGCTTGATATAGCAGATGCGATCTGGGTAGAACCTAACTGCTGCTGGAAATTCTTCCCAGATGTTCCGAAGACAGGAGTGAAAGTGCTCCCAGGGCCGATTTCTGATGGTGTGGCACCACATATGAGAGAATCATTTTTCGCCTATGATGAGAGTGAGATTGAGGCGGTAGACATAGTTGAAGAACTGAAGAAGGCAAAGGCTGACATGCTGGTCAGCTATCTTCCGGTGGGGAGTGCAGAGAGGCTGAAGCCGCTCTTGAAGCGGAGGTCGGGTTCATCAACGCAATCCCGGAGTTCATAGTTTCTGACCCAGAAGACCCAATTGCGAAGGGCTTCGCTGCCAAGGGAATCCCTTGCGCTGGTGACGACATCAAGAGTCAGTTGGGTGCGACAATACTCCATCGAATTCTTGCTCAGCTCTTCGATAAGAGAGGACTGATCCTACAGAATACCTACCAGTTGAACATAGGCGGGAACACTGACTTTGAGAACATGCAGGTTGAAAATCGGCTCCAATCCAAGAGAATCAGCAAGACGGAGGCGGTCACAAGCTGTGTAGAATACGAACTTCCGACGAAGATAGGACCAAGTGACTACGTACCATTCCTTGAGGATAATAAGGTCTGCTACATCAACATGCGCTCCAAGGCCTTTGGTGATCTACCGATTGACTTGAGCCTGAAGCTATCGGTTCAGGACTCACCCAATAGCGCCGGAGTCATTATCGATGTTGCTCGTGCGGTCAAGATTGCACTCGACCGTGGAGTTGGTGGTGAGTTGTCAAGCATTAGCTCATACAGCTTCAAGCATCCTCGCTACCAGATTGATGACTTTGAGGCACGGAAACGAGTAGACGAGTTCATTGAAGGCAAGAGAGAGAGGTAGTTCCCTGCCGCAAAGATGGTGCAACTGGTCCGGCAAGGGCTAGACCAGACAGCTCCATCCATCCAAAAGCTATAGCTCAGTGAAGCTCTTGACAGTCTTCTCATCCAGGCGCTGGATGACTTCAACTAGCAGTTGAACTGCATTCTCAACATCATACAAATCAAGCATGCCATGATGAGAATGGATGTGGCGGGTGGGCACTCCGATGAAGAGAGATGGGGCGCCCATGCCAGTGATGTGTATTACTCCTGCATCTGTGCCTCCAAACTTCAGAAAGGCAGGTTGATGCTTGATTCCTTTCTCCTCAGCGATATTAAGAACGAACTGTCGGAACCGGGGATTTGGGATCATTGATCCATCTCCTGCGGAGATAGCAACTCCTTCCCCCATTTTCTGGGGTAGCCCTTCGACACCAGGTACGTCACCAGAAACATCAACATCCAGAGCGAATCCAATATCAGGAAGGAGCATCTGTGCCGACGTTCTGGCCCCTCTGAGGCCGACCTCTTCCTGAGTCGTCGATACAGCATAGACGATGTTTGGGTGAGATATGCCTTCCTCCGAAAGCCGGCGCAAGACCTCGAGAGCCATAAAGACACCTATGCGGTCGTCAAAAGCCTTCGCGACCGCAATGGTTGCGTCCCTAATCTCTTCTTCAGCGTCCTTGTCATCTTCATCCCTTTTCTGTTTAAAGGTGCGTTGCATTGTCCTGAACTTTGCGTTGGGCACAGCAGGGTCTCCAACACGTATGCCCAGTTCTTTGACTTCCTTTGCGGAATGGCATCCAATGTCTATGAACATTTTGTCTTTGGTGACAACCTTGTTCCTCTCCTCAGGGGTGAGGACGTGGGGTGGTGGCGCACCGATGATTCCGATGACCTTATCGGCTTTCTTTGAGGGTTTGATGACAACCTCCTGCGTGAGCAGCGTCTGGTCCCACCATCCTCCAAGCTGATGAAATCTCAAGAAGCCACTCTTCTCAATCTTAGTGATAACGAAACCAATCTCATCAGCGTGTCCAGCTAGCATGATCTTGGGGCCCTTGTCGCCCTTCCGGAAGACGACGGATCCCATACGGTCGTAGAGCACTTCGTCAGCATACTTCTCCCCATAGTCACGAGCAATCTTCTGCGCCTCATGTTCATGACCGCTCGGGCCAAATGCGTTGCATAGTTCTTCAAGAAGTCCAAGGTCAAGTTCATTGCTTGTCATGGAACTCACGTCAATCTGCTTGTAAGGAATGGTCTAGGGGAGTTGGAAGTGTGTATAGTAGTTTCGGTCAATGCACCAGCCATGAGGCACAACTAGATACTCCACTTCGCAAGCAGTTGGAATGCCTCCTCGACATTCTGCCCCGATAAAGCACTTGTTTCGAGGTATGCAACGAGATTGTACTGCTCCGCAAACCCTCTGCCCATCTCAGGAGTTATGACTCGTTCATGAAACAGGTCCACCTTGTTGGCCAGAAGAATGATGGGGATTCGTTCGCCCAACGCATTCTCTGTTTCCTCAATCCACTTCGGAAGTTCTAGGTAGGTTGACTTCCTAGTTGTGTCGAACACAAGAAGCGCTCCCTTGGAACCTCTGTAGTAGCTCCCCCTGATGAAGTCAAAACGTTGCTGCCCGGCCAAGTCCCATACCAAGAGCTTCACTATCACATCACGACCATTCGCATCTGGAACTGCGACGGTCTTTACAGCAAACTGTGAGCCGATCGTCACTATGTACTGTTCAGAGAACTTCTGTGTGAGAAACCGATTCACAAGAGCCGTCTTGCCGCTGCCGCCAGCGCCAATCATGACGACTTTTCTCATGAAGTCAAATTCTGACGACCTAATCACATCGGTCCCTCGCACACACAATACTGGTTTGATGAGGCAGCTGAAACGGGTCTGTGTTGGGTGACAGACCCACCTCTGGCCTCTTGTTTGGGTTCAAGATGAGGTTGGGTCTTGTCCGTATTTAGGCTTTTATCGCATTGAATGGCCAAAACGGACTTTCTTGGACTGATTTGGATGGCGCCCATCTCGAAAAAGGGCAATGTGAACTAGAAGGTGTTATAACAAGTGTTACCCGGGTCGTACCTGCCGGGAGGACTTGAAAGCATGCGTCTCATCACGGTGAAGATGAGTGAGATTTACGTTAACGGTGTTGACAGACTAGTGGAGCTAGGCATGTATCCGTCTCGAAGTGAGGCCATACGAGTAGCGATACGTGACCTGCTACGCCGCGAACTCTGGCCAGCTGAAGGCAGTCCGTTGTCGGCGTCAGAGGCGTCTGGAAACAGCAAGTGAAAGGGAAGACAATCGAAGCATGAATACCCCTCTGAGCAGATTCGCCCCATTGTACAAGAAACACACATTAATGCAATAGACGAGGAAGATTTCAAACAGGCCCCTACACACAGGAGGTTTTGCACCTTTGAATCTGAGAGTTCTTTTCAAGAGTATCAAATTCGCTTTCCGTGCTAGGAGACGCGTCTTCACATTCATAGTGATCTATGCATTTCTCATTGTTATGGTCTCACGCGGACTTGCGAGCCCTGGAGAGTGGTTGCTCTGGGTATTCGCGGCATTCGTGTTGGCAACTCTGTATGCCATACTTATATCCCAGTCCAGAGCGAAGGACATCGCGATTCTCAAGTGTGTATCTTGGACAAATGCAGATATTCTTCTTGTCCTCATTGGTGAAGTCGTGTTGGTGTCCCTTACAGCATTTCTGATTGTGTTTCAGGTAAGCGTAGAGTTACTGGGCCTGGTTGCATACTTCCAGCCTGCATTCGATGTCGGGCTATTTACAGCGCTACAGGGTCTACTGGCCGTTCCTGCCGGAGACCTATTCGTCACCCTGTTCGTGATTGTCGTGCTGCAGCTTCCAGGGCTCTTCCTGGCACAACGCAGAGCCATGTTGATTGCCCCGATGAGGGCGCTTAGGGAGGAGTGAGAGATGGTGAAATCGATAATCCAACTGGAAGACGTCAACAAGGAATACGGACGTGGTAAGAAGACTGTTGCAGCCCTACGACACATCAACTTGGACATTGACCAAGGGGAGTTCGTCGCAGTTGTAGGACCCTCTGGCTGCGGCAAGTCAACGCTCCTACATGTCATGGCAGGTCTTGAACAGCCAACTTCAGGCAGGGTCCTTCTGGATGCTGTTGATGTCACACTCATTGGTGAGCGAGATCTCCCGAAGCTTAGAGCACAGAAGATTGGTTTCGTGTTCCAGGCGTTTCTGCTCATCGAGGACCTTACAGCTTACGAGAATGTCGAGGCGGTCCTCTGGCCTAGTGAAGAAATCACAAAGGAGAAGCAAGAACAGATGACCTTAGAGGTCTTGCGAGAAGTAGACATGTTGGAGAGACGCGATCACTTCCCACGTCAGATGTCTGGCGGAGAACAGCAGAGAGTTGCGATTGCCAGAGCATTGGTGAATCGGCCACCTATCCTCTTTTGCGACGAACCCACAGGCAACCTAGATTCCAAGATCGGAGAGACCATCATGAAGTACATCTCTGACCTTGCCAAGAGCAAGGGAATGACGGTGGTACTCGTGACACACAACGAAAGCCTGACTAAATTTGCGCAACGTGTGCTTAATATGAAAGACGGAGCAATTCGTTAGTTTGGACCGAATACGGGATTCCACAGCTTCTCGGCTGTGCAGAACAAAGATTTAGTAGTGGGCCACTGTAGGGGCCATTTGGCTAATAGGGAGACTTACCCGAGATGCGGAAGTCAAACTGCGAAGAGCAAGAGAAGTTGGCCGCAGAGAAGGCCTCGAAGGGCATGAATAAGGAGGCCACAGATCTCTTTCAAGCTGCAGCTGATTGCTGGAAAAGATGGGAATCATTTGCAAGAGCAGCTGGCTGCTATGAAAGAGCGTACGAACACGCAATGTTAGTACATGAGTATTCAAGGGCAGCACAAGCAATGCTTGACGGGGGCTTCGCTTGGATGAAGCAGGGTCACCATGACAGGTTTGAGATTGATTGCCAAATCGCCTCAGAGGCATATATCATGGCTGCCGAGAAAGAGAAGGACCCCTCGTACTTTGTAGATGGCTCTCTTTGTGCCATAACGGGAGGGGACCTTGACCTGGCCAAGAGGCTCGCCAATGCGGCCGCTGAAGTCGCAGGAGAGGAATCAAAGGAGCTAGTCATCTTCGCATTGATGTTGATTGAATACCGTTTTGGTGATGCGGACCTGTATATAGAGGAGGTACTCGAGAAGGCTTTGGACTCTGACTCGGTCAGAAGAGCGATGACCTATCTGTATCTAATCCTCACAGGATTCATCCGCACATCTTTGGAGTCTGAGGCTGCAGTGACAATCGCCAGTCTGATGGAGAGCACCGGCATGAGGTGGCTCAGCATTGTCAAGCTGGTCAAGAAAGGAATTGAAGAGGGGTTGATCCCGGCCTATCTTGACATGGAGTCAGAGGAGCTAGTAGTCGATGCAGACCGCTATGACATAGAAGCCCTTGCAGAAAGGAAAGGCCCGATAATGAGCCGTGACCTTGAGGATCCGGGCGCGTGGGACCTCGAACTTGATGAATAGCCGGAGTACGTCACATTTGGATGATAACATCCGAGGTCATAGGGGCAGCCATGCAACAATTCTCGGGAATTCCGACTGGAAAACGTTTTTAGTGCGATTGCCGAGATTCCCAGACTGCCGACCCCAAGGTTTTGGTGGTTCTATGACTGATGGCCTAAAGTGGTTGCAGTGCCCTGCCTGTAAGGAAACGATCTTCTGGGAGATTCCATCCAAGGCGTTGAAGGGTGTGAAACGCTTCCCTGTGGCCGTGATTGTCAAGCACGAAGACCACTATCTTGTGTGCTATATCGACAGCCACCATCAACTTGCTGATACGGAAGTGGCGATTGGGTACACAGAGGGGAAGGCAAAGGAAGAGAAGTGATTCTTCCTAGTCAATTCCGTTGTCGATTGCCCATTCAAGCACCCTTGATGCCTGAGCGCTCGCCATGCCCCAACTTTTCAGTTTTGCCACTAGATTCCTTATCCCCGAGACCCAATCGACCAATAGCTCCCTAATCCTCTTCACCAGTCTTGGATCTGCCACTTCTTGAATAATTGGGAGTAGCTTGCCGACCCAAGTCTGTGACAGTACAAGTAGGGTTTCCAACCGAGCAATCCATTCCTCCCTTGGAAGCCCGGTCAGAGTCTGAGCAACTGCAAGGTGATAGTCGTATTGTGCTGTCAGATATCTCAACCGCCAGCTGAGTATTTCCATCAGAAGTGTCCGATAGTCGGGACTTGGAGCAGTCTTCATGAGAAGAGTCAAGAAACGCTCACACATTTCGTCGGCAGACTGGCTGGCATCATAGTATAGAGCCATAGCTTGTTGGAACTCCTCATTCTCGAGATGCTCATCAGCTTCTTTCACTGCATCCTTGAAGCGTTTGAGCAGGGTGCGCGTAGCGCCGCTCACCCGAGGCTTCCGTTTCTTCTGTGTCTTCTTGCTCACAAGCTTCACCGACTCTTCCTACTGTCGGGGCGTCGTTGATCATTCCTGTTTGCAGCTGATCATAACGTCCAGAATATCCCTTGTTCCATCTCCCAAGTCAACAACCCCCCCTAAAAGATGTCTATGATGTCCTCACTTGTTCGGGGTGCCATCATCAGGACCATCGGGCGGAACTATGGGAGGTGGATTGCCTACTTTGTACTTCTCAGTAGCATTCACCCAGTTCATGAATTCTGGGCTTGGAGGATACATTGAGTAGAGGTCTTCTCGGATGCTCTCCATACAGTATGGCTCCAAACCAGCCACGCCGGCCATCGTCATCACCCTGTTCTCAACCTCAGACGCCGCCTCTGTGACCGGGTGCAGCCATTCCCTCCAAATCTTTGATCGCATCAGGTGGTGGTCTACTACCAAGAGCGGTATGCGCACGGCGAGTTCCAGGAGAGAGGCGAGCGCGGCATGCCTGTGGGCATCCTCGAACCGTTTCAGGTAGACTGGCGGGCCGCCAACAACGACTGCATCGGGGTCACAGGAGAGAATCCATGAAAGCGTGTCTTTGACCACTGGCCCTTGAACATCTGGAGCAAAAACCACTCGACTCCCCGCATGTTCAATCTTCGTGGCAATGATGTATCCAAGATTTGTGTCTACTGGACCATGAGGAAGGGCATGCGAATGACAGACAGTCGTTTCGCCAAAGGTATACGATTGGCCGTCAACCCACCTAATCTCCTCCGCGACCTCACTCACATCTTTCTCAAAGAAGAAACCCCTGCGTCTCTGAGAAGCATTCACATCCTCCCTGTTGTCCTTTGCAAAGACAATCTTGTCTTGGAACATGCGCTGTAGTTCGTCACGTGAACTCATGTTGTAGCGGAGGTTGGTGAAACCGGGACGAACATGGTCATAGTGATAGTGCGAAACGGAAAGGACATCGGCCTGTCGCGCTTCCATGAGAATCCTCTCTAGAATTTCGATTAGCATTCGATACTCCAGAGGATGTGGCTCTCTTCCCTCACGCATGGCCAAGGCGGCAGAGGGGTCCAGCAAGAGCCTTACATCAGGAGTGGAGATTGCCGTGCAGAGAGACCTTACGCCAAGACTCTCAGATGCGATGGGAACTACTTCGATTTCTCCGATTCTCAATCTCCAGCCTTCCTATAGTATCTCAACGTATACCTGCCATCCTCATGTACGAGCTCGGCTTCGTAAAGATGCAATGAATCACTCTTCGTTCTGAAACTGCTGAACATTCGGAGATCAGAGGGTAGGAAATGCTCCCGCATATTGCTTACCTCGTCAAGAGAGAAGAGTGCCAACTCTCCTTCTCGGTGATTCTCTCGATAGTCACTAATCTCCGCCGAGCCGACAAAGATGAGGAAGTGTGCCGATAGTGCATTGTCAGCCAAGACGAGTCTCTCAGAAACCATGCCTCGGTACTCGTAGCTGTCCACCTTCTGAGTGCCTGTTTCTTCCATAATCTCTCGTTTAGCAGCGTCCACAATGTGCTCACCAATGCCAATCTTGCCGCCGATCATACTCCATAGATTCTCATAAGGAGGGTTCCTTCGCTTCAAGAACAGGAACTTATCGTCACAACGGATGATGGATATCGCAATTGGCACAATTCTGGACATAGCAAGGACCTCAAAGTCTTACAGTGGACATATCGATGGTCATCAGTCAACTGTGCTTCTCTCTTTAAAGGAGAGTGGAAGCGAAGATTCAAAGCAGGCAGCTAGGTTCCTCTGAATGGGTATCGGAAGTGAGCAGGATTCTCCCAAGTGAAGTAAGAGCATCTGTGCTAGCTCAGCTAACTCCAACTGAGGATGAGATCAAGAAACAGGCATCGGTCATTGAAGCATTGAAAGAGGCGCTTGAAAATCACAGTGGGTCGAGCGCATTCCAATACTCATTCATCGCTCCCCAAGGTTCGACAGGGAAGAAACAGACCCAGCTGAGAGGGGCATCAGACATAGACCTTTTCGTGGCCTTGGACAAGGAGCACTACAGAGGGAGTTTGGACTTGGATGCCCGAAACAGACACAGTGCGATTGACGCGCTAATGGAGAGCATGATTGACAAGTGGTTCATTCCGGCAGTTGCCAATCTCGATGTGCAGTCTGTGCAGAAGACATTCTCACAGCACCCCTACCTCTCACTAAAGATGGCAGGGTTCGACGTGGATATCGTGGCTTGCTTTCACCTATCATACGACGAGCTTGCGCAGAACGGTCCAATAACAGCGATGGACAGGACTATCCATCATACTGAGTACGTGGTGAACCATCTGAGCGAATCTCTTAGAGAGGATGTGCGAATACTCAAGTCTTTTGTCAGGACCAGTCACACATACGGTGACACCTGCGCAGTTGGACGGATGGGATTCACGGGATACGCTCTTGAGCTGCTAATCATTTTCACCGGGAGCTTTGATGCGGCGTTGGAAGTGATTTTGCGACTCGATTCGGACCCAGTTGACCCTCTTGAGAGAAGTCTTCCGACACTGAAACAGGACCCTGGGTTTAGGGACGACCACATCTTCATAATCGACCCCACCGACACAGGCAGGAATGTTGCATCAAGTTTCGACAGGAGAGCTTATGACCTACTCAAGATTCTGACTGAGCAGCTCGTTGATGCGTCGCGGAAGGGCGACCATGATCAAATGATGAACCTACTATTGGAGAAACCGATACCAGTTGCCCCTGTACCAGTCTGGTTCACGAAGCACTCTATTGTTCGTGAGTTTGAGTCGGATGGAATAATCCATTATACGGTACTTAGAGACAAGCTTCACAGCGTGGCCAAGAAGGTTGTTAGCGAACTCGAGCGTGAACCAACCGGTGAAGAACGGTTTGGCAAAGTGATTTCCGAAGTGTATTTCGATGATGACAGATTTGCTGTTGGCTTCCTAGTTGAGAAACCAGAGATATTCAGCACATATGAGAGAAAAGGGCCGCCGCTTGACTTACAGGAGGCGGTAGAAGGATTCAGAGAAGTGCACTCTGATACATTTGAGAGAGATGATTACCTATGGGTGGTAGAACGTAGGAAATGGACGAAGGCCGAGAGCCTGATTGACGCACTCCTTCAGGAGAATCCCGTCGAGGGACTCAAACGTGTTTCTCAGGGTGCGACTTCTGCAAAATTGCAGCATGTAATTCACAGGTACGTTCTGAGAGTGGAGGACGATTTCCCCATCTCAACAGTGCAAGGGTAAAAAAGGGAAACATACTGCCTCCTGGTGGTGAGCCATTTTGGCATCAGATAGTATCGCGTTGATTCACCAACCCTCCACTGACACCCATGTCCATCCGTTTCCAAAACCCAATCTAGGGGCTTTTGAAACCCCCCTCAGAATACAGATGGCTTTGAGGTATCTGGACAACAGCGATGTATCGAAGAGTTACACGAAGTCCCCCGCCCCTCGGGCAAGAATAGAGGACGCTCTCACTGTGCACGCTCCCTATCTTGTTCACACGGTTGAGATAATGTCAAGAATCGGCAGCGGGGAACTGGGGGAGTATGCCTATGCAAGTCCGGACCTGCTACGTTCGGCCTTGCACGCACTTGGAGGGGCAAAGCATGCTGCAGATGCAATCGTAGAGGAGAAGGCCAAGCACGCATTTGCACTTGTACGTCCGCCTGGGCATCATGCTACATCTGCATCGCCGATGGGTCTTTGTTATTTTAACAACATTGCCGTCGCTGTCAGGTCATTGATGAAGGACCAAGAAGTCAAGCGCGTTTCCATTCTGGATTTCGATAGCCATTTTGGAAATGGTACTTCAGAAATCTTCTACTCGGACCCGGAAGTTCAGTATATTTCGGTTCACGAGTACGACTACGATAACTTTGGGATTGGACACTTTGAGGAAACTGGATATGGCGAGGGTGCAGGGACAAACATCAACATCCCCCTCGTAGAGTCATCTCCAGACATATCCTACGAGTCAGTAGTGGATAGAGTGATAGTCCCCGCAATAGAGAGTTTCAACCCCGAACTGATTGCAGTTTCCGCAGGATACGACGCTCACTACACGGATCCTGTTGGCAACATGAACGTTGATTCTAGAACATATTGGCTTCTTGGGAGTACCGTTGAGCAGCTTGTTCGAAGTCTTAGTCTGAAGGGTTCATTCTGGGTCTTAGAAGGAGGATACAATCCTTTTGCACTTGGCCCGAGCATTCGTGCAAGTCTGGATGGTCTTCTCGGTGGACCTCTTCAAGAGTTGGAGGACCAGACGGAACGAGAAGAGCATGAGATGCTGATAGACTCGAACAATCAGGTGATTGAGAAGGTACTGGAGACCCACTCAAAGTATCTCTGACCAAAGGCGTCATCGACAGGGCCCTTTATGCACAATGTTAAAAGGCCAAGCCACTTGGGCGACTCCAGAACCGCTAGTGGTGAAGAACAAGTGGGAAAGAAGAGAAAGTCCGGCGGGCGCAGTAAAGGTAGCTCTGGCAAAACTGGAACTGTGCAGTGCTCAAAGTGTGGTCGCATAGTTCCGGCTGATAAGGCCAAGAGGTACACTAAACGGGTTTCAGCAGTCGACCCTCAGTTGGCTCGTGAGCTTAGACAGCAAGGCAGCTTCATACAGACCAAGAGAGTCACACAGACCTACTGTGTTAGCTGTGCTGTTCATGCTGGCAAGGTCCAGATAAGACAGGCCTCGCAGAGAAGAGACGAAAGGAAACGTCGCTAAAACCAACATCAACATGCCCGACTTCATAGAAGAATCCATTCGTAGCAACAACCCACATCCATAGCTGGTTCTCCGAATGATGGACGGTAAAGGCATTCTAAGGTTCATCTTGATTCTTCCAAGTGTGTCCGAGAAGGGCCAGTTCAGGCTTCGAGATCTGCCCGGGTCGGGAGGAAGAGTGGATATTCTTTGTCGGTCCCTCGCGGCCTGCTTTGACTGGGGCCCAGCAACATGGCCAAAGTCGATGCTGGAGCTAGTAGCCGTCATAGCCAACAAAGTGACCCTTCGAGTTCAGGACCCAGGAAAACTGCTTCCAAGAGGAGAGGCTCAGTGGGCAGAGACAATCAGAAGGGTCCTGAATGATTCAAGTACCGATTTTGCGACTGGCCAGAAAGCGGCGCTTCCTGAGCTAATGGCAGAGCTTCATCAGGGACATGTTTGGGTATTGGAGAAAACAGGCAAACCGTTTGGGGAGATCAAAACCATGAACCCAGATGGAGAAAACACCTTCATCGTGGGGGATCATAGAGGCTTTGATTCCCAGACTCAGCTCACATTGGATGACCACAGCATTTATCGTATATCTATTGGAAAAAGAAGCTACTTGAGTAGCCACTGTATTGCGGCGATTATCTCCAAGTTTGAAAGGATGGTGGTATGATGTCACAGGCAGACGATGAGAGAATGCCAGAGAATCCAAAGGCCATGACAAGGCTTGTCAAGAAACTCACCAAGGAGGTCCTTTGGATATACATCCTGCGTCTGCTCCAGGAGAGACCCCTCTATGGGTATGAGATTAAGACCCTTGTCACTGAGAGGTTTGGGTTTTCACCAGCTCTAGTAAGTGGCTATGCCATCATATACAGACTAACAAAAGACGGATTGATTGAGGGCCAGACCTCCAGCGACTCTACTCGCAAGTATTACGAGATTACAGAAAAGGGCCAGAACGCAATGCAGCAGGCGAAGCAGTTCCTCTCGACCACGCTCTCCAACGTGTTTGATCTAACTGAGTAGTGGCGTGCTCACTTGTCTGCATTGGCTTCAGATGCGGTTATGGTTTTGCGAGCGTATGCGAGTCTCTGAATGACAGTGATGTGGGACAGCAGACCCACGATGACGATGCAGAATGTGAGTGCATTGGTGATCTGTATCAATGTGAACCAGTCTGAAATTGATGCAGGAAAGAATGACAGGAAGTCCATCCAGATGTTCGTGGCGGGCAGAGCAAGCAGGAGGATTCCTGCAAATGTCAGGATGAGCTTCTCTTGACGTTCAGCAATCCCCACGCTACAGTTCTCCATTCCACCCACGGACTCGGCCTTGGCCCTAGCGAAACTCGCCATTATCATTCCGAATAGTGAGAATACACCCCAGAACCAAGGGAGATAGGTATCACCAGCAGATAATGGCCACCAAGGAATTGCCACAGAGGTCGCCGGACCCATCATTAGGCCAAGCAAGAAAAGATACTCCGCATATCTGTCAAGCGTATGATCAAAGGTTGCTCCGAACCTAGAACCAAGGTTTGCTGCTCGAGCAACAGCTCCGTCAAACATGTCCATGACGATGGTAAGCAGCATCAGGGCGAACCCAGTCATGAGGTCACCCAAGTAGAAGACATAGGCTGTCAACAGCGCCACAAGTAGCGTGAGTCCAGTTATCATATTGGGAGTCATCCCAGTCCTCGCCAAGATGCGTCCAACAGGCATCATGGCTTTCTGATATCTTTCTCGGAGTTTCCCTAGCATGGGCGTCACTTTTCCAGGACTCGGAGTCGGGCTTCGCCGACCTGAATTGCGCTAATAAACGTGTTGTGGGGCGCTCAGATGACACTAATGATACGTTCGAGGACCCAGTCATTTCCTAAAAGGTTCAGAAAACCTCCCAATCTTGGCCCTGATTTTCGGGATATCAGAATCCTATAGAGAACGACAAATGCTCTCTTATCCTTTAGGCCCACGGAGCGTGCGATTTCGAAGACCTTACTCTGCAGGTGCTCATCTTCAAGAGGCTCACCCCTAAGTACGACAGCGAATTCCCTGAGAAACGCTCGGTCACTATCCGTAAGAGTGTCGATAATCTCTCTGGGTACAGATTTGGGAACCTCAACCCTGTCCCGCTCAGTTCCAAACTCTCGAGCCCAGGTCTTTGCTCGATTCAATCTGGTCGGAATCAGTTCTCTTGCTTCTTGCGGAACTCTATCAAGTCCATACTGCTTCTTGATGACGTGTTCGCAGCGCTCCAATATCGTTGATGCGCCAAGAATCCCTTCCATTTGCGAGGTTATGACCGCGAATTTGAACGGCAGTCTTGGAATGTATTCCTCTGGAACATCTTCAGTTAGGCAAAGTGGATACAGCAGCTGAATGATCTCAAATCGTTCCTCGGTAGCATCCTCCAGACCGTAGAATGCCCTCTCAAACCTGTCAAACTCATCCACCATGTCAGGAATTCTTTCAGGCTGCAGGTCAATTGCTCGTTCAAGAGGCGGCTTAAGCATAAGGTATCTGTACAGCTCAGGAGGTGCAATCGAAAGCCATACCTTTGGACTGAACACTATGCCTTCAGAGGTTGACATATCACGACCTCCAATGCGCACCCACTCAAAAGGAACCTTCACAGGACCTTCCCATCCAAAGACGCGTCGTGATATCTCTAGACCCGTATCAAAAGAACCACCTTTCACCGTGTGGTCCTTTCCTGCTGGCTCACATGTCACATTGAGCACGTACCATTTGGCTGGCCAATCAATACGCCAAGAGAGCTTCACTCGAAGTCTATCAAGAGGCACTTCATCACTATGACCACATGACGGACACGTGAAGTTAGCCTTGTCAGTAATTGGGTCGTAGTCTGTAATCCTATTGACAACAATCTCCCCCTTCGCACCTGCCTGAACTCGTCCGCAGGATGGACAGAATACAGAGGCCGGATACCAATTCTTCATCGATTCGATATAGTCTGCCTTCTGCTCATCATTGAAGTCGCGGGCTACATATTCGATGAGTATTTCACGAATGGTTTCCGTGTTCTTCAAACATAACCTAGTGGCTTCCAGCATTTCTGGAGTTTCGTATAGCTTGCTTTGCCATATCACCTCGGGATTCACGCCGAATTGCGGGAACGTTTCGATGAAATCATTTGCTTCATGTGCTGCAAAACTCTCGCAGCATCCAAACTCGTCAGGCACCTCAGAATATGGTATTCCAAGCCAATCATCAAGAGGGAGTGACACACTTGCAGGAAATGAACGGACTGGGTCGTAATCGTCCGCAACAAACAACGTACGCGCCCTCTTACCTGCTTCAAGGAGTTTCCGCTTGATGACATCAGCTATTATGAGCTCGCGGTAGAAGCCAATGGGAATACTACCACTAATGCTCTTCCCGGTAGAGACCAAGTACTCATCGACATCGCGTTCTAGTACACTGTCAACTACATCAGTTATCCAGTGGATGCTATATTCCTCTTCCGCAGCTCCATTGGACACCAGATTGTCACCACGTTCAACCTCGGACCTGTGCTAAAGAAGATTGCTCTAGACAGAGAACTCTGAAACCCTCAGCTCGGCCTTGCTGTTGAAGATTAGGTACACAGGTATGGCGGCCAAGACGACTACTAGAAGTAATGCAACCAATGTCGTCAATATCGCCACAGGAAGATACAAGAGAGATGGGACAGCGGCCTCTGGAACTAGAAAGTAGATGCTGGAGAAGGTAGCGAGCAATACAGCCGGTATTCCGGACTTCAGACCCATATCTATTCCCTCCGCCATCATCGTCTTTGCAATGAACATGGGGCTGGCACCCACAGAACGCATTATCACGTAGTCCCTGAGCCTTCCGAATACTGACACCAAGAGGTAGTTTACAAGGCTGAAGAATGCGCTCAAAAGCGCCATTATTGGTAGTGGCTGCAGAAGCATCCAGAAAGCGCTGATAGTGCTCAGATTATCTTCGAGAACTTCCTGTTGGAGATACACGGCCATCCCGTAGTCGTCAGCCAAATCGGTGATCTGGTCTATCACCGACTGATCGTATCGACCTACCTGAACAAGGACCAAGTTGGCACCAGTGACTCCGAAGAGACTCTGCATCTGGTCGAGACTCATATACGCCACATCGCCACCATTCAAGATGTCGAAAGCCACCGCCTGGACATCCAACGAAGCTCCCTGCACCTCAAGACTCTGAACCAAGGGGTCAACATAGAGTACGTTCGCCATCTGACCCCCTATCCAGACTTGCGATGATGCGTTCACCTCTGAGCCCTCGTAGTACCAGTCAGATATCGTCGAACTCCAGTCAATTCCCACAATAAGTGCAGACCCTGACCTATTCAGTCCAATATACTCGTACTGTTCAAGAGTGGGATTCCATATGATGGCAGGCCCCTCACCGACGGTTTCATAGGATAGAAGTCGCTGGTCAATATCTTCAGTGCTCGCCAGACCTGTCAGTGCTGCAATGAGATCACCGGGAACCATGTAAGACTCGTTCGTGAAATCAAACGAACTATCGAGCTTAGTGCCGGTCAGTGAGTATGCTGCATAGTATTGATCCAAAAGAGCAGCGTCCCCAACCGCAACAACGTCTGAGCCCATGGATCGAATGACGTAGGCATCAGTTGTAGCCTCAACAACTCCCCCACCAATCCAGAGAAGCGAAGCCAGAGATATGCTCAGGAATAATGAGAGAAGGGTCCTACGTGACCCTGAGAATCGACGCCCCGTGGCCTTCGTGGCAATACGAAATGGCAAACCAAAAGTATCTAGGGTTGTAGATCGGCCTCTGTGCAGCAAAGTAACCAACAACAAGATAGATTGCCCCCAGTGCCACCACGTGGAGCCAAGGGAATGATGAGCTAATCACCAAGTTGGTGACTATGGAGGAAAGCCAGAGGAGTCCGAGCACGTAGAGAAATGCTCCAAGAGCAATGCCAAGAACAACACTAGAACCGAGCATGATAAGCGCTTGCGCCATGAAATGATCGAATATCGTGTCCATCAGCGTTCCAATTGACTTCATCAGACCTATGTCCTTTCGGCGAGTCACCATCTCCAAGGACACCGTACTGGAGATAACAACGACACCCAGGATTAGCACAAGAAGAATCGTAGCCCAGATGAAGGTTTCAAAGAACACTCCCAGTGACTTGGTTGTGTCACTCGAAGTCACGAATGATGTCACATCAAGTAACACATTGCCAAATAGGAACAGGAAGGTGGTCGAGGCTACCACGGTTGTCATGGAAACCAGAATCAGAGTGCTTCTGAAGGGCCTTCTCTTCAAGTCCTTGGAAGCGTAGTCCTGTTCAGACATCAGTGGATAACTCTCCATTGATCATCCGAAGATGGCGGGCACCAGGGGTTTCAATGATGTGTTCATCATGAGTCATTGCAATCACGGCCTTTCCCTGACGATGCAACTCACGAAGCAGAGTGCGCACCATCTCTGCACTCTCTGCGTCAAGGTTTGCCGTGGGCTCGTCAGCCAGGATTATCGGAGGATCGTTGGCCATAGCCCTCGCAACTGCAACCCGTTGTTGCTCACCCGAGCTCAATTGCCAAGGTAGGTGATCTACCCGCTCAGTCAAACCCACCGTTTCAAGTAGTTCCAGCGCATCTGTGCGTATTTCGCTTAGCGGCTTATCGGAGAGTTGCATAGGAAACATGACATTCTCCAGGGCAGTCAGCGTGGAGATCAGATTGTAGCTCTGAAATATGAAGCCAGTATTGACGAGGCGAAATGTTGCCCTGAACGATTCATCGTAGTCCCCTATTGGCACATCCATCACAAAGACTCGCCCTTCAGTAGCGTAGTCTATCGCACCAATAAGGTTCAGAAGTGTTGTCTTCCCGGAACCAGATGGACCAGAAACAGCCACAAACTCGTCGGTCTGAACGTCAAGCGTGACATCGCGAAGTGCGTCGATCTCTCTTTTCCCAATCGTGTATCTCCTAGACACATTTACAAGCCGGACGGCACTTGACACACGTTCTGTTTCGTCAACGTCTATGTCTTCGTATGTATCATCCGCGGTCCAGACATCTTCGCCGGTCATTATCTAATCCCTCAATTGTGGAACTATGAGAGGTCATGCCACCAAGGCTGATGAACCTGACTCCAGCTTCACAATTGATGAAAGATAAAGGTAGAGGTACTTCAACTATTGTACCAGCAGGCCGAAACTGGAGAGGGAAACTCTTGCCCAGTCACTGAGAATCAGTGGGCGCTCTCTTCCAAAGACCCGCACCACCCTAAGGATGTCGTTCTTCACGAGACTACTCACGTAGTAGGAGACCAGACTCTTGTCCAGTGAGAGAGCTCGGCTCAGCTCTGCCTGAGTTATGCGGCCGTTTGCCATACACTCACTGAGCACCAACTGTACGGTGGGATTCCTTGAGAGTGACGTCAGTCGAAGCACCTGTTCATCGTCACAGAAACCTTGAAGATACAGGTGCCGAGCATTGCCATTTCGCATCGAAACGACTATGTCATCATTCTCAAGATTGTTCAGATGGTACTGCAGTGCGCCCATTGCACATCCGATGTTTCGATGAAGTTCTCTCAGATGTATTCCCGGGCAGTTGGAGATCATGTCTAGTATTCGGTCTCGTAGCTTCTGCGGACGTTCATGTCCCTTGCGTTCTATTGAGACTGTTCCAATCACCAAGAGTAAAGACCCAGTGGCAATGGACTGAGACAATCCATCAGACCAAACGACTGATGTGCCAAATTCGACAGTGTGAAGTGCGAGCTCTAGTGCCACAGACGTGGTGTTCTTCAACCATGAGCCCTGAATATCCAAATCAGACAAGACGGGAACTGCGGAGGAAGAGTGGGATACGTCCTGGACAATCAGGGGCTCGCTGCCGGACCCAAAGCCAAATAGGACTAGACCTACAATGCTTGATCCAAGCAATGCCAAGCATAGTGCTAAGATGGCTCTTCTTCTCCAGTCGGGTCTCATTTGGTCTGTCCACCGTTCTGATTACGCCATGAAGGTAGTTAAGCGATATGTATGGTCAAAGTATGTACTACTCGGCCCCTATTCTTGAACAGGATGGGATAAAGTTATCCTGAATCTGCAGGCGTCCATCTTTGCCGCCATACAAGTGTCCTCTGTGATGGTTAGCTTCTCATATACAATCTTGTTGAAGTCTACCAGATACTCAGTAATGGCTTCAATGAAGCCCTTGAGGAAGTAACAGGAGGGCTCTTCTGACTCATATCCTGAGGCGTAGGGATTGTCAGGGATTCTGAGCACAGCCTCCTCGTCCTGTGAAGCCTTGAATATGTTCTCAATGACGACATCGCCGAATGGGACAAGAAGGAAGGACAGAACGGTCTTGATGAACTCGATGATCTCCTTGAAGTTCTTGGGAGGCCTCTGTTTGCCAATCTTGATATACTCTCGTTGCGTTTCCAGACCAGCGAGACGGCCTGCGCTGTAATATAGGTCTCTGACTTGATCAGGAAACATGAATCCTATTCGATTTGCCAGCTTGTTCCATGTCTTCGCAAAGAAGGCTTTCATCAAGTCTTTGTCTTTAAGTCTGCCCTGCCACCAGGGAATCACTTCTTCGCGCCTAGACATTGTCACGCCTCCGATGTTTCCGAAAAGGAACAGAGTGTTAAGTTCTTTGTGCCAAGTAGTCCCTAGAACCGGATAATCCAGGTACAGTTCTTGTCCCCTGTTGCTCTACAGAGTTCCTGCGATACTCTGGCCTCAACTCCTTTGAACTCGAGAATCGCCTCAAGAACTCCACTGAAACCTTCACAGTAACCGAATCCGTGCATTCCTTCGAGAGTGATATCTTGACACCAAGTGCAATTCTTGTCCACTACACGGACTGTGTCAGCAGAGGAGTAGTCAACATTTGACGGCCTCCTGTTGTGAAGCAACCTGAAGATTGAATCAATCAGCTTTGGCACGTCCTCGCTACCAGATACGCTGTTCGTCTTCTCAGCCAAATCTGTGGACAAATAGAGCTGATATCCCATCTCTTTTCCCACTTCACGCAACTTCTCGTTGGCTTCCTCGATATTGTT
>SMTZ1_10030111_pt1 | contig 19978 bp, 22 predicted proteins | sample DeeMarSWOR136_30_FD_25667 | JGI IMG/M metagenome (IMG submission 25667) | reverse complement strand
TGTACAGGGGCCTTAGGCATTTGAGGATCGGAGGGGTATCGAATGACTACCTCCTCTTGGAGTATTTGGATGGGGATAAGCTCTATGTTCCTGTGGATCGGCTCAATTTGATTCAACGCTATATCGGAGGCGACCGAAGGCGACCCAGATTAGATAAACTGGGGAGTACCTCATGGCAGCGGGCGAAGAAGCAGGTAAAAGCTGCGGTGTCACAGATGGTGAAAGAGATCCTTGACCTTTACGCTGCGAGACAAGTCTTCAAAGGGCATGCTTTTTCTTCCTTAGATCAATTTTACAAGGAATTTGAAGCTACCTTTGAGTACGAGGAAACTCCGGATCAAACCAAGGCGATTGATGAGGTGATGAGGGATATGGGCAATCCAAAACCCATGGACCGCCTGATCTGTGGAGATGTGGGATATGGGAAGACAGAGATTGCGATTCGGGCTGCCTACCGTGCGGTCATGGATGGGAAACAGGTTGCCATGTTAGTCCCCACCACTGTCCTGGCTCAGCAACATTACCAGACCTTCTGTGACCGATTCAAGAACTACCCGGTAGCGATTGACATGTTGAGCCGGTTTAAAAATCCCAAAGAGCAGAAGGAAATTCTAAAGCGATTGAAAGAGGGGAAATTGGATATTGTGATCGGGACACACCGGCTTCTACAGAAAGATGTGGACTTTCGAGATTTGGGGCTTGTGGTGATTGACGAAGAGCATCGCTTCGGTGTCTCCCATAAGGAGAGGTTGAAGCAGTTGAGAAAATTGGTGGATGTGCTTACTCTCACCGCGACTCCCATTCCGAGAACCCTCCAGATGGCCGTCTCCGGCATCCGCGATCTCAGTCTCATCCAGACCCCGCCTGAAAATCGCCTCTCCATCCGGACCTTTGTGGTCCGCTATGAGGATGAGGTGATCCGAGGGGCGATGGAGAGAGAGTTCCAACGGGGAGGTCAGGTCTTCTTCGTCCATCATCGAGTTCAGAACATTAATGCCATAGCCAACCATCTCAAAAGGCTTATCCCGGAGGCCTCCATGGCGATAGCACATGGTCAGATGAAAGAGAGCGAATTGGAGAAGGTGATGCTCCGGTTTGTTGGAAGGGAATATAACCTTCTCATCTGCACCAGCATTATCGAATCCGGTCTGGACATTCCAGCGGCGAATACCATCCTGATCAACCATGCAGAACAATTCGGCCTGGCAGACCTCTATCAACTGCGGGGGCGAGTCGGGCGGGGAAGCCACCAAGCCTATGCCTACCTTCTTATCCCCAGAGACCTCATCCTCTCCAAGGATGCGATGAGGAGGCTCCGGGCAATCCAGGAGTTAAGTGAACTAGGATCAGGGTTCAAGTTGGCCATCCAAGATCTGGAGATTCGGGGAGCAGGAAATCTTCTCGGACCTACTCAATCCGGACATATCGCTGCCGTGGGATTTGAACTTTATACCCAATTAATGGAGAAAGCCGTCAGAGAGTTGAGAGGAGAGGAAGTGGTGGAAGAGATCACCCCGGAAATCCGTTTTCATCTCCCTGCTTTCATTCCTGAGTTTTACGTGGAGGATCCAGCGGACCGGCTCAGTCTCTATCGAAGACTTTCCCTCTGTCGCTCCGATGAGGAGGTGGATACGATTCGGGAGGAAATGTCAGACCGATTTGGGAAGATTCCGATCGAGGTAGGTCATCTCTTTGAGGTGATAAAAGTGAAAATCCTCTTAACGCAATTGGCGATCAAGAAATTCGAGGAGACGCCTTCTCAGATCGTCCTCACCTTCGATGAGACGACTCGAGTATCTCCACAACGGGTGGTATCATTACTCCGGACTCCAAATTAGTCATTGAAGGGGGGCCTCAATTGAAGAAGGACCCCTTTGGAGCAACCAAAAGGCTATTGCAAGCACTGGCCTGATATGGTAGATTTCCTGGTACATCCAATCAATAGAAATTAGAAGAGGAAGAAGAGAAGAGATGAAGAAACCTGATGTCCTTCTTCTTTTGTGGACGATTTTCTTTGCCCTATGGGGATGTGGTCAATGGGCAGGGGGCCTTCCTGATCACATCCTCGCTCAAGTTAACGATGAGCAGATCACGATCGAAGAATTTAATCGGGAAATGAAGGAGTTGGTCTTGGAGCCGGGCAAAGAGATGGAGGAAAGGGACCTTGGGAACCTGAAAGAGGCCTATCTGGATCAAGTGATCGAACGCAAGATACTCGTCCAGGAGGCCCGGCGACTGGGGATCAGGGTTTCTCAGGAGGAATTAGAGCAGGCGATCTCAGAAATCAAAAAGGACTATCCAGGAGAAGGATTTGGAGAGAAACTGGGTCTCAAAGGGATGACCCTTGACGAGTGGAAGGCTCGTCTTGAAGAAAAATTGTTGGCAGAGAAGATGATCCGCAATGCCCTCTCTTATCGAGGGGAGGTCGACGAGAAAGAGGCTCTTCGGTATTATGAAGAGCATCAGTCCTCATTTCAAATTCCCGAGAAGGTCAGGGCACGGCAGATCGTTGTGAGCAACGAGGAAGAGGCCATCCAGATCTTGAATCAGCTGAAGAAGGGATGGAACTTTGAGAAATTGGCCATGAAAAAATCCATGGGACCTGAAAAGGTGGAAAAGGGAGATTTGGGTTATTTCAGCAAGGGCGAGAGGCCATCCGAGTTCGACCATGTCTTCACCCTTGAGGTGGGAGAGATTAGCGACGTGATCAAAAGCCCGTACGGATATCACATCTTTAAACTGGAAGAGAAGATCGAACCTAGACAGATTTCGTTCGAGGAGGCGAAGTCAGGAATTCTCGAGGAGCTCCGCCGGAAGAAAGGGGAAGAAGAATATCAACGGTGGCTCAAAGGGCTGAAAGGGAAGGCAAGGGTAAAGATCAACCGGAAGTGGCTCAGGGCGTAAGAGGAGAGAGGTGAAGATCAAGGCATTTTCGCTTACCATGGGGCTCGTCCTCCTTTTAGGTGGGGAATTCTCTTCGAGCGAAGCCGTTGTCGATCGTGTCGTCGCCGTTGTGAATCAAGAAATCATCACGCTTTCTGAGGTGGAGAGGTTAAGTCGACCTTTACAGGGGGAGATCCAGACCGAGGATCGACTGCAGAGGTGGGAACAAGTTCAGGAACTTTATCGCAAGGTCCTAAAGCGACTCATTGACGAGATGCTGCTTGACCAGGAGGCAAAAAAGTCTGGGCTCAAGGTTTCCAGCAAAGAGGTCGCGGAAGTCATCGAGGGAATCAAGCGGAGAAACGGCGTCGATCAGGAACAATTTGAGAAGCTCTTGGCCGCCGAAGGTCTGACCTTCGAGGCTTTTGAAAAGGAGATTGAGAAGAAGCTCCTGCGTACTAAGTTGGTCAGCTGGGCTGTAAAGGTAGAGCATAAAGCAGCAGAGAAAGACTTAAGGGATTTCTACCGAGAGAATGTCGATCGGTATCGAATCAACGAATCCTATCGGATCGGTCAAATCTTATTCCTTGTTCCAAACGAGGCGACACCGGAGCAGATTTTTGAAATTCGCAAGAGGTGCCAAAGGGTTCTAGAAAGAGTCAAAGGGGGAAAGGATTTTGGCGAAATGGCCCTGCTCTATTCCGAGGATGCCGGGAGTCGAAAAGACCGAGGAGACTTGGGTTATTTTAAAAGAGGAGACCTCTTTCCTGCCCTCGAGAAAGCGGCCTCCCGCCTTGAGATCGGGGCGGTGAGTGGAATCATTCGAACCGATTTGGGTTTCCACATACTCAAACTTCTCGATAGGAAAGGAGGAGAACCTCTTCCTTTTGTGGAGATCAGGACGAGCGTTCAGGCGGACTACTATGAAAAAGAAATGGAGAAAGCCTTTGAGGAATTTCTCACCAAACTGAAAGAAAAGTCCGTCATCGAAATCAAACTTTAATCTCAACACGTAAGCTATAAATTTTAAACTCTTAACTCTAAATTCTAAAATCTAATTCGCTCTTCATTCCCAATAATCTATGCCAAATCGTAAATGAGTTCCAAGATGCAAGAGTTAGATGACCAACACCCCACTTCTTCATCCCCCCATCGCCCTATCAATAAGTCTCTTCCCCTAATTGGAATCACGATGGGTGATCCTACCGGCATCGGGCCAGAAATCATTGTCAAAGCTCTTTCTATGGAAGAGCCTTTTCAAGCTTGCCGGCCTGTCGTTTTAGGCGATCGGGGAGTCCTCTTGAAGACGATTGAAATGCTGGGAAAGGAGACGACGGTGGAGGTCTCCGAGACAGTTCCAGAAGAGGGGTACTCTGCTCAAAAAATCTTTCTGATTCCAATAAGCCAACTGGAAGTCACCTCTCTCCAATTCGGAAAACCTGACAAAGCGTGTGGGGTGGCTATGGTGAAATATATTGAAGAGGCGGTCAAGTATGTTAGAGGAGGAAGATTGGACGCCATCACCACATGCCCAATCAATAAGCAGTCGATCCATTCAGCTGACTATTCTTTTTCAGGTCACACGGAACTCCTAGCGCATCTGACCCGAACCCCCAAGGTGGCCATGATGTTTCTTGGATCAAAGTGGAAAATTGTCCTTGTAACGACCCATCTCCCACTGAGAGACGTCTCAGAATGGATTACAAAGGATCGTGTCCTGTCCATGATTCGGATGACAAATGAGGGGCTGACGAAATATTTTGGGATCACCCATCCCAGGATCGCTGTCCTGGGCCTCAATCCTCACAGCGGAGAAGAGGGGCTTTTGGGAGAAGAGGAGAAGTTAGAGATCGTGCCAGCTATTACAGAGGCAAGGTCTCAGGGGTTAGAAGTGGAAGGGCCTTTTTCTGCGGACTCTTTTTTTGGCCTTTCAAACCAATTAGCATCCCAGTTAAGATGTCCGACTTTCAGGAGGCCGTCAATTTAACCCTAGGATTGCCATTCATTCGGACCTCTGTCGGTCATGGAACAGCCTATGATATTGCTGGGAGGGGGCAGGCCAACCCAGTCAATCTGATTAAAGCAATCCTTTGGGCTTCTAAGCTATCAAAATTAAAAATAAATTACTAATATCTTCAATCAATAACAAAGATGTTGACAAAAAGACTGTTTTGGGCTAAAAGACTTACTTGTGAAAATTATCTTTTGGATTAGTTGGATTACTTCGTATCATCATTGCGTTCCAATCTATGCCTTCTAAAGGAGAATAGAATGCGAGAGGTCGTCATTGTAAGTGGGACGAGGACAGCCATAGGAACCTTTGGAGCTTCTCTGAAGGATGTTCCAGTAGTTAAGTTAGGAGCCATTGCGATCGGAGAGGTATTGAGAAAGGCGGGTCTGAAACCTGTTACAGAAAAAGAGGTGTTGGAATTGGCTCCGGATATGCTTAAATGGACAGGGATGATAGATCTCGAAAAACCTTATTATCAATGGGATGATAAATCTGAGGAGGTCCAAGTCGATGAGGTAATCATGGGCAATGTCCTTATCGCTGGGCAGGGGCAGAATCCAGCGCGGCAGGCCATGATTTACGCAGGGGTTCCGAAGGAGACCAATGCCTTTACGATCAATAAGGTCTGCGCCTCGGGTCTTAAAGCCATCGCCTTGGGGGCTCAGTCGATTCAATCAGGTGAGGCAGAGGTCGTCGTGGCAGGGGGAATGGAGAATATGAGTCATGCTCCCTATGCCTTTCCTCAGGGTCGGTGGGGTGCGAGAATGTTTAACCAGGAGATGGTGGATCTGATGGTCTTTGACGGCCTTTTTGAAATTTTCTATGGGTACCATATGGGGATGACTGCGGAGAACATCGCTGAGAAATTTGAAATTTCAAGAAAGGAACAGGATGAACTCGGGCTCTTAAGCCATCAGAGAGCAAGGGCGGCCATCAAGAATGGGACTTTTGCAGAGGAGATCGTTCCAGTTGTTATCCCTCAAAAGAAAGGGGACCCGGTCAGGTTCGATACGGATGAAAGGCCGATGGATACATCTCTTGAGAAGATGGCCAAGCTGCCCACTGCGTTTAAACCGGGAGGAACAGTCACCGCGGGGAACGCCTCTGGGATCAATGATGCGGCTGCTGCCCTTCTCTTGATGTCGAAAGAAAAGGCAAAAGCATTAAGGCTAGAGCCTCTGGGGACGATTCGTTGCTATACCTCCGGAGCAGTTGACCCAGCCTATATGGGCCTCGGTCCGATTCCGGCCGTGAAGAAGGCTTTGAAGAAGGCGAATATTTCCCTGAATGACATCGGGCTGATTGAGCTCAATGAGGCATTTGCATCCCAGGCGATCGCCTGTATCCGGGAGCTTAAGTTTGATCTCGAGAAGACGAATGTCAACGGAAGTGGGATCTCTCTCGGCCATCCCATCGGATGCACGGGGGCGAGGTTGATCGTGACGCTGCTCCACGAAATGAAACGACGGAAGGTCAATCTCGGTCTCGCCACCCTCTGTATTGGTGGAGGCCAGGGTATGGCCATGATTATGGAACGAAGTTAAACGAGTTTTTCAAATCCGAAGCACGAAATTCGAAAACAAATTCAAATGACCGAAGCACCAAATTCAAAACTCATTACGTTTCAAGAATTTGCATTTGGAACCTGTTTCGAATTTCAATATTCGGATTTCGAATTTTGATGCGTAGCAGGAGGGGAGATGGAATACAAGAATATTTTGCTGTCTGTGGAAGGCGAAATCGGGATCCTCACCATCAATCGTCCCAAGGCACTCAATGCTTTAAACATTGAGACCCTCCAGGACATACAGATGGCGATTCGAGAGATAAAGGAGGATCCAGCATTGAGGGTTCTCATCCTGACGGGAGCGGGAGAAAAGGCGTTTGTTGCTGGGGCGGATATTTCGGAGATGAGAGGAATGAGCCCCATTGAAGCCGTAAACTTTTCGAGAAAGGGGCATCAAACATTAGATATGTGGGGGGAGGTACAGAAATCGCCATTGCTTGTGATTTCATTTATGCCTCCGAAAATGCAAGATTTGGCCAACCGGAGGTCACCCTAGGCATCTTTCCGGGCTTTGGAGGAACACAACGACTTCCCCGCCTGATCGGAAAAGGGAGGGCAAAAGAACTGATTCTCACAGGAAAAATGATCACAGCCCAGGAGGCTTTTCAGATGGGAATTGTCAACAAGATCTGTCCTCAGGGTTCGTTGATGGAAGAGACGAAAAAGGTGGCTGCCCAAATCGCATCGAATGGAACGGTGGCAGTAAGATTGGCCAAGATGTTGGTTGATTCTGGTCTCAATATGGATCTTGCTGAAGCCTGCGCCTTTGAATCCTACGCCTTTGGTATCGGTTTCGCTACCGAAGACCAGAAGGAGGGAATGGCTGCCTTCCTGGAAAAGAGGAAGCCCAATTTCAAAGGGAGATAAGGAGGAGAAAGTGAAGATCGCAGTATGTATTAAACAGGTTCCAGATACGACGGATGTGAAGATTGACCCAAAGACCAACACATTAATTCGGGAAGGGGTGGCAAGCATCTGCAATCCCTTTGATGAATATGCTGTGGAAGAAGCCCTTCTCATCAGAGAGAAGCATGGCGGAGAAGTCCATGTGATCAGCATGGGCCCCCCACAAGCCATCGAGGTATTGAAAAACGCACTGGCCGTAGGTGCGGATAAGGTCTATTCGGTGGCGTGGACTTGGTGATATGCGGAAAACAAGCCATCGATGGAGATACTGCCCAAGTAGGTCCCGGCATTGCAACCCGCCTGGGAATCCCACAGCTGACCTATGTTTCGAAGATCAGAGAGATCGATATTGAGAAAAAGAGGATTGTGGTAGAACGCCTATTGGAACATGGGAGGGAGGTTTTAGAAAGTTCGCTTCCTGCCTTACTGACCGTTGTCAAAGACATCAATGAACCGAGACTTCCTTCTCTTTTAGGGATCAAGAAAGCAGCAAAAGCATCGATTCCTACCTTAACAGCAAACGATATCGGTGCGGATGAGAATCGTATTGGATTAAAGGGGTCGCCCACTTGGGTGATGCGAGTCTTTTCTCCAGAGGCCAGAGGAGGAAGCGGCGAGATTTTGACAGGGGAATTAGCAGAAGTGGCTCCCCTTCTGGTTAACAAATTGATGGATACCAAGTTCATTAAATAATAACGCCATGCGCAGAGCGCCAAGCGCTTAGCGTCTTTGACAATAGATTAGGAGGAGCCAATGGCCAGATTATTGATCGATAAGGATACCTGTACGGGATGTGAATCCTGTATCCCTGCTTGTCCCTTCGGAGCGCTGAGCATGAAGGAAGGGATTGCTGTGGTGGATGATAAGTGCACCTTTTGTGGGGCTTGTGTGGATGTCTGTCCGGTGAACGCCATCATCTTGGAAAAAGAAGATAAGGTGGTCACAATCGACGTCAGTGCTTACAAAGATGTCTGGACTTTCATAGAACACGAATTTGGCAAAGTGTCAAATGTCTCCTTCGAGCTTCTCGGGGAGGGGAAGAAGTTAGCTGATGCGATAGGATGCAAGTTATGTGGGATGCTTTTCGGGGATAAGGAGACCGTTGATAAATTTTCCAAAGAGGCGATCGCCTATGGAGCGGAAAAGGTCTATATCATGGAGAGCCCTCTGCTCAAAGAATATCGTACCGATCCTTATGCAAAGGCGGCAGTGGATCTCATCCGGAAGTACAAACCTGAGATCGTCCTTTTCGGGGCCACCACCCAGGGCCGGGATTTTGCAGGAACGGTGGCCACCACCTTAGAGGCAGGATTGACGGCAGACTGCACAGGTTTAGATATCGACCCTGAAACAAAACATCTCAAACAGACACGACCCGCCTTTGGGGGAAATATCATGGCGACGATTCTTGACTATCCGAATTACCGGCCTCAGATGTCAACGGTCAGGCCCAAGGTCTTCGCCATGCCCTCAAGGGATGATTCTAGAAAAGGAGAGAGCATCCGGGAAACCCTCCAGATGAATGAAGATCAGATCAGGACGAAGATTGTGGAATTCGTGAAAGGGACCGAAACGGTGAATCTGGTGGATGCAGAGATCATCGTCTCAGGGGGAAGAGGCGTGGGAGGGCCGGAGGGTTTTAAGCCGGTCCGGGAACTGGCTGAAGCCTTAGGAGCAGCCGTAGGCGCTTCTCGTGCAGCCGTCGATTCAGGATGGATTCCTTACGAGCATCAGGTTGGACAGACCGGCCGCACCGTTAGGCCCAAAATCTATATTGCGTGCGGTATTTCAGGTTCGATTCAACACCAGGCCGGAATGAAGACATCGGATATCATTGTTGCCATCAATAAAGATGCTGAAGCCCCCATATTCAAAATAGCAACTTATGGGATTGTCGGAGACCTTTTCACCGTCCTTCCTGTGCTGACGCAAGAGTTCAAAAAACGACTAGGGCGATAAGATCCGCTAAGACCGTTTGAGGTTTGAGGTTCAAAGAATTTTGCCTCGAAGCTTTACCCTCAAACCTATCCCAGAGTTTGAATTTCATTTTTGGCAGTTCCTTAGTCCTCTCCATTTTGTTCTTGATTTTTCCCATTCCTTTCATCATAATGACAACAGATTACTGTCGGAGGGGTCCAGATGATTGTTACCTGCGCCTCCTGCTTAACCAAGTTCAACTTGGACGAATCGAGAATTCCAGCCAAAGGGGCCAAGGTTCGTTGCTCACGATGTCAGTATGTATTTTTCGTCGTTCCTTCTGGCGAATCGAAAGAAGAAGCGATCGAAGATTTTGAAACCTTTGCCCGGCAACATGAAGAATTGATTGAGCCAGGTCAGATCGGGACAAAAAAGCCACCGCAACCGTCTGCCGAAGAGAGAGAGAGGCTGCCTGAAGAGAAGGAAGAAGCCTTTCTTTTTCCTGAAAAAGGGGCGGCAAAAAGAGTGGCGCAGGTCGTCCCTCAAGTATTCGAAGAAAGAGAGATGGCCGAGGCCAAACCCTCCAAACCGAAGAGGATGGTTCGAAGAGGGAGGAGAGGTCCTTCTATCGTCTTTTCTACGGTCATCATTCTAATGCTCCTGGTCTTCGGTGTCTTCTATTTATGGACGGAGTGGGAATCAAAGGGGAAGATTGCCTTCTATTTAGAGTATCCTGTGAAGAAAGCCACGGTGCTCTGGGACCAAATATTTGGGGTTAAGCAAGAGTCCCTGATCGTGGGAGATCTGAACCGATATGACGAGAGAGTTGGAGGGTTTTCCCTATCGGTGATCGAAGGGAAGGTGAAGAATCAGTCTACGTTCGCAAAGAAGCATATCAAGATTAAAGTAGTCATTTTCGATCAGAATAAGGATAAGATGGCAGAGAAAGAGACGATCTGTGGCCTCAACATCCGTCGGGAGGGGCTAAGAAACCTACCGCCTGAATTTTTTAAAGGAGACATGTTGATTCAACCTCAACTGGCGAAGGAGATGATCGTCCCTTCCGGAAAAGACGCTCCCTTCATGGTGGTCTTCAAAGACTTATCCAGCCGAGCCAGGGAATTCAAGTTCGAAATTACAGATGCTCCCAACCTCTAATAGTCTACTCATCAGTCCGAACTAACCCCTTTGATCCCCTGAACATAGATTTCGATGAGCGTCAGACAGAGGGTAGCGATCAACGGACCTGCTACGAGTCCGATTAATCCGAAGGCCTGGATTCCTCCCAGAACAGAGAAGAAGAGCAGCAGGGGATGGATTTTCGTTCTTGCACCGACGAGAAGGGGCCTGAGGAAATTATCCACCATACTTATGACAAACACTCCAATGGCAAGTAAAATGATCCCTTTGGCAAAGGCCCCCTGAATCAATAAGATGACCGAAGTTGGAATCCAGATTAGGGCAGTCCCTCCAATCGGAATTAGGGACAGAAAGCCCATTGCCGTTCCCCAAAGGACAGGAGAGTTGAGCCCAAGAACCCAAAAGGCCAATCCACCCAAGATCCCTTGTACGGCGGCAACAAGCAGACCTCCGTAGATGGTGGCATTGACCATCTGTGCAAACCGACTGAAGAATAGCTCTCTTTCCTTGGGTGGGAGGGGAAGAGTCTCTTTCAGTGTTTCGGAGAGACGGCGCCCATCCTTAAAGAAATAATAGAGGGAGAGGAGGGTTAAGAGAAATCCAATGAAAAAGCCAGAAAGGCCCTTGAGTATTTTGGAGAACTGATTAAAAAGGAACGTACTGATCTGTTTCAGATTCTTCAATAGAAAACCTTCGATATCTAAGTTGGATAAATCAGCATATAAACCTATTTTCGCTAAAGGCCATTTAAGAATGGGTGATTTTTTGATCTCCTCAAAATAGGCCTGAAGCCGACCTGTTTCGATCATCTCCTCAACGTGTTGGTAACCTTCCACCACTTCTTTGGCCAAAGAAAAGATTAAGAAACTGAAGGGCAAGACGATGATCAATATCACCAAGACAGTCATCACCATTGCAGAGAGGATCCCTCTTTGTTTCAGAGATCGGTGAAGTTTCGTGTAAACGGGATAAGAGACGACGGTTATGAAAATTGCCCAGAGAATGGGTTCGAGAAAAGGAGAGAGGATTTGATAAAAGAGATAAAAGAAAAGAGACGCCAAAAAGAGGGTCACGATGAGAAAAATATGCTCCCTTTTCATTTTTTACCTCAAGCAGATCTCCCTGATTTGTCTGTGAAAGGAAGACCCGCGTGAATGGAAAGGGTCTCTCCGAACTTTCCAGAACCCTTTACCAGATAGATCAGGGGAAGGCTGCCAAGAGTGATCGCCATCTTGACGATGTACTGTCCTTTGATAAGCATCCAAATCGGCATGATTCCGTAAAAGGCAAGAGTGATGAAGAGAATGCTGTCCACCAACGTCGAGATGGCGTTGCTCACGAGGACTCTGGTCCATTTCAAACCCTTAACATGGGCTCTCCAAAAGGCGAAGATCTCGGCGTCAATGAGGGAACTGATTAGGTAAGCTGTCAGGCTGGCGAAGACAATCCGTGGTGTACTTCCCAATACCGCTGCAAAGGCCTCTTGTCCCGAATAGAAAGAAGCAGGGGGGAAGAGGACAGCTAACTGAACATAGGCGGCAAGCAGGAGGTTCGCGATGAAGGCCGCTAAAATCACCTTTCGGGCTCCTTGCTTACCAAAGGATTCATTTATGAGATCGATCAGCGTGAACGTAAGCGTATAGATGAAGATCGCCGCCGGAACAACAATCCAACCCAGTTGTACAGGTTTTGAAGCGGTCACATTAGCGATCAATTCACAGGCGATATAAAGCCCGATGAGAATCGTCCTCATATCCGATTGGTTATGCCTTTGAACGGAGGAGAAGGATAGGCGTTTCAGCTCGAGTCAAAACTTTGAGCGCCACACTTCCCAACACCCATCGGGTGATTCCGGAGCGGCCGTGGGTGCACATGACGATCAGATCCACCCCTCTCTCTTTTGCAAAGTCGATGATCTCCAAGGCCACCTGTTGACCTGTCTTCACCATCGACGTGACCTTGAAGCCCTCCTTCCTTAGATCTTCGACCAGGTCAAGAAGATACTTTTCAGCCGATTCCTTCTGTTTCTCATCGACGATGAGAGGTGTCACCAACTCCGGCGACCCATAAATTGGCATAAAGGGGACTACCTGGAATAGAAGGATTTCCGCATCGAAGGCCTTCGCTAGTTTCTCGGCCTGATCCAAGGCCTTTTTTGCCAATTCTGATCCATCCAATGGGACCAAAATCCTTTGGCTTTCTCAATATGATTTATAGCAATTTTGACGGGGCGTGGCAACAGAAAAGAGGTTATTGAGAATCTCTATCAAACGATAATAAAAATACCGGAAAAACCGATTTGACTTATTTCCCTGAGGCATTAAAATGGTTAATTGGAGGGAAAGATAAAATGTCGGTAATTGACTGCAGAGGACTGGCCTGTCCTCAACCTGTGATGACGGCGAAAAAGGCTCTGGATCAGTTGAAAGGGGGAGAATTGATTGTCATTGTGGATAACACCTTCTCCAGTAATAATGTGGAGCGACTCGCTCAGAGTCAGGGATGTTCTGTGGAGGTGGAGAGCAGGGGAGAAGACTTTTATCTTCGCATTCGGAAGGGAAAAACCAGCGATACAGGTGAGTCGCCTGGGATAGAGAAGGAGGTTGAGAAGATCGTCGTGTATATCAATTCTAACCTTCTCGGAGTAGGGGATGAAGCACTGGGATTGATCTTGATGAGGAGCTTTCTAAAGACTTTGCTCGATTTACAGACAAAGCCTCTCCGCTTGATCTTGATCAACAGCGGAGTCCGGTTGGCCACAGAAGGCTCCGAGGTTTTGGAGGCGCTTAAGAAGTTATCAGGCGAAGGAGTGGAAATCCTCGCTTGTGGAACCTGTCTCGACTTCTATGGATTAAAGGAAAAGTTGAGGGTGGGAGAAGTTTCCAATATGTACGATATTGCCCAGTCGTTGCTGGGGGCGGATCGACTGATCAGACCATGAAATGCGTTTTATTATTTAAATCGGTTCATCAGGTGATGAAGGCCGAAAAAGTACTCAAGGGGAAAGGATTTACGGTCGATCTCATCCCGGTCCCGAGGGAGATCAGTTCTGACTGTGGGGTGGCCGTTGAACTCCCCTGGGAGGAGAGAAGCGGAGTTTCGTCGCTTCTGGGAGCCAGTGGAATTTCAGTCCTGGAAACCTATAAAAGAAATCAACAGGGACGGTTTGAAAAAGAGAGTTAAAATCCGGGTCCAATAAGATAAGGGGAAAAAGAGAAGAAGTGGAACGAGATATTATGCTTGGCGAGGAGGTCTTTGAGAAAATTTAAAAAGAGACGGATGGAACGGAGAACAGGATGGAAAGTGTGCGTCTCACTTCGAAAGTTAAGAAAGCGGGTTGAGCCTCGAAAGTAGGTCCAGAGGCTCTGGATCAGATTTTGAAAGATCTACCTCTAAGAAAGGATCCGAAGGTTCTCGTGGGACTGGAGACCTCGGATGACGCAGGCGTCTATCAATTAACAGGTGAGATTGCCCTTATTCAGACGGCTGATTTTTTCACGCCCATTGTGGACGACCCTTTCACGTTCGGTCAGATCGCGGTTGCCAACGCCTTGAGCGATGTCTATGCCATGGGTGGAAGGCCTCTCACCGCCCTTAATCTGGTGGCGTTCCCTGTCGAAACCCTCTCTTCATCCATTTTGAGGGAGATCCTACGAGGAGGTCTTTCGAAGATGGATGAAGCTGAAGTGGCCTTGTTAGGGGGTCATAGCGTGGAGGATCCCGAAGTCAAATATGGTCTGGCCGTCACAGGCGTGGTTCATCCAAGTAAGATCATGACCAATGCCAACGCAAAACCGGGAGACCGTTTGGTATTGACCAAGCCTCTTGGCACAGGGATCATCGCCACGGCGCTGAAAGGCGGAATCGCCTCGGAGGAATCCGTCAAAAAGATAGTGGCAAGCATGGTAACCCTCAATCGGAATGCCTCTGAATGGATGCAAGTTCTTGGTGCCCATGCCTGCACGGACATCACTGGGTTCAGTTTCATCGGCCATGCCTTGGAAATGGCTATCAATAGTGGAGTGGGAATCGTGATCCAATCTAAAGCCGTCCCTATTTTTTCTGAGGCCCTTGAATATGCAAACATGGGTCTGATTCCCGCAGGTGGCCATTCAAACCGCCAATTTTTTTCTTGTCGGGTGGAGGGCAATACCGATGCTCTCGGCCCACTTAGCGATCTTCTTTATGACCCTCAGACCTCTGGCGGACTCCTGATTTCCTTGTCCCTTGGGAAAGCCGAAAGGTTGGTTGAATGAAGAAAGAGGAGAATATAGATTCCTACGTCGTGGGTGAAGTCACTGAAGGCCCCCTAGGCAAAATTCAAATCCTTTGATTCGTTCTCCTTCCAAATTGATGCTTGCAAGAGGAACGGCCTTTTTATATAATGAACCCCCGAATTGGCAGGAGAAGGCATTTTCCTTGGAAAAGAAGATTGAAGTGGCCCCTAAAGTCCGCAATCTTGTTGTGGCTCGATATCAGGATGGAAGGATCGTCAAGGGAACGACCTACGATTTTGGACCTCAAAAAAAAGGATTTCATGTGGTTCCCCTAGGGGAAGAGGAAAAAAAGGTTTCGGAAATCCTCTTCTCCGATTTGAAAGCGGTTTTCTTCGTGAAATCTCTTGAGGGAAGGCAAGATCATCCCCTAGCTAAAGACCTTTCGGAAGAGAAGGCAGAGCCGGCGGGTCCGATGAAGGTGAAGATCACCTTCTTTGACGGAGAGACCCTGACGGGAACGACCCAGGGGTATACCCTCGACAGACAAGGTTTTTTCATTGTTCCCTTAGAAGAGGATAGCAACAACTTAAGGATATTTGTTATTTCAAAAGCTGTGAAGCAGGTTGATACTTGGAAGTGACCATAAACGAAACCGGCTTCCTGACCAAAAGGCTAATACGTTTTCAATGGATTGTGGGAATCGAGGTTAAAAAGTTAGATTCGATGGAGATTGAGGTCAAGCTATTTGCCACATTAAGGGATTATCTTCCGAAAGGGAGTGGCCGTTTCTCTTGCACGATGCAGATTGATGGCAAGACCCGGATCCAGGACATTCTCTCGAAACTCAAGATCCCCGACGAAATCCCCAAGATAATTTTAGTGAATGGAATCCACGGAAAGAAGGAGCAGATATTGAAAGACGGGGATGTCGTGAGTATCTTCCCTCCTGTCGCAGGCGGATAACACTAAATCCCAAATTCCAAGCCCCAAATCCCAAATAAATCCCAATGACCGAATTTTCAAATGACTAAAACGCTAATTCACTCTCTTTGGTTTTAGATTTGGATCATTGGATTTTTGGTTATTGTTTGGAAATTGCCTGCCGGTAGGCAGGCAATTTGAGATTTGAAATTTAAATTTAGGCTTGCGGCTATTTCTTCTTTTCTCGTCCTTCCTTAATCTTATTCTTCAACCTCTCGACCTGATCCGGTTTGGGGTCCAATTTCAAAGCTTTTTCATATAATTCGATGGCCTTGTCAATTCGATGCAATTTATAATAGCTGTCACCGAGGTGTTCTGTGATGATGGGATCTTCTGGAAGCAATTGGTTTGCCTTTTCGAGTTCAATTCTGGCTTTTTCGTAGTCACCGAGCTTGAAATAGACCCAACCCAGACTATCGGTGATATAGCCCATATCGGGTTTGAGCGTCATTGCTTTTTGGATCAGTTTAAGAGCCTCCTCGAGATGGATACCCCGATCCGCATAAGAATAGCCTAAAAAGTTGAGGGCATCCGCGTGGTTGGGATCCAATCTGAGGACTTCCTTCATCTGGGCAACCATTTTCTCAAAGTCTCCCGTCTTTTCGTAGATTGCGCCAAGCCGATAAAGGAGATCAATATTCTTCTTGTTTTCTTCAAGCCCCTTCTTGAGTGTATTCAATGCCTTCTCCAATTGGTTTTCTTCCTCAAAGAGGTTTGCAAGGATAATATAGAGACTTCCTTCTTTCGATTTAGCCTCAATTGCATCCTCCATGATGCGTATCGCCTCTTTCGTTTTGTTCTGTTTCCTTAAAATCAAGACAATACTTCTCCGTGAGGCATCAAACGCGTTTGATTCGGGAAGGATCTTCTTGAATTCCAAGAGGGCCTGATCCAAAAGTCCTTTTTCCACATAGGCTACTCCCAGGTAGTATCTCACCCGATCTTCCTTTGGATTAGCGGCGAGGACGAAGTTGAATTCCAAGATCGCTTGATCAAATCTCCCCTGTTCTAAGTAGATCAGGCCGATCTTGGTACGGATATTTAGGTCTTCTGAACCAGACTTTTGAATCTCCCGAAATTGGTCCAGAGCTTCATCCAACTTCTTCTTTTTGTAGAAGATCTGACCTAAGCGGTTTCTCGCCTCTGTGTTGTCCGGATCAAAGCTGAGGATCTTTCGATAAACCTCAGTCGCCTTCTCCGGCTCATTCTGGATCTCATATATGATTCCCAAGTGTATCAGGGCAGAGATCTCGCTGGGTTCGATGGCTAAGGCCTTTAAAAAATATTCCTCGGCCTTTTCGTAAGATCTCATCACGCCATAAACTCTTCCCATGTAGAAGAGCCCCATCACCGAATTAGGCTCAATCTTGAGAAATTGATTCAGGAGATCGATGGCTTTATCATACTCCTGGCTATCAACATAAAGGGAATGGAGATAGAGATAACTTTCTCGATGCTCGGGAGCAATCTCGATGGCCCTTTTGTAAGATTCGATGGCCTCTTGGTTCTTTTTAAGAGAAGAGTATATGCCGCCCAACATCAAATGGGCCGATAGGTTATTCGGATCATGGATAAGGGTTGTTTTACACTCTTCGATCGCCTCATCCGAAAGTCCCTTATAATTATAAAGAAGTCCGGCCAATGCTACATGCAACAAAGGTGCCTTCTTATCGTGAGAAATTGCCTCTCTCAGATGCTTGATGGCCTGGTCAATTTTCCCATCTTGGAGTTTGAGCTGGGAGAGGACAAAGGGATAATAGGCGCGGGGATCCGGAGCGGTCTTCACAGCTGGAATGGAAATAAGATCAGAGCCTCGCTGTTGGGCCTCCTGAACCCCGGCACAGGCTATCAACAGGACGAGGGAGACAGGTATGAATTGTCTCAGCAAGACCTTCATAGTATTTTAATAACATTGTTCACCCGTACAGTCAACGAAGATCCCTGCCGGTCCTCTTCTGGGAAGATCATCTCACAGGATCTGGTTTTTAAGTTTGAAAGGTCAGACTTGAATAGATCGGTTCAGTAAGGGAAAAAGGCTCTAAGCATCCAATCTAAGTTTACCCCTTTTTTCAAAGCGGTAGAGGGTTCTCGGGTTCACCTTTAATATTTCTGCAGCAGTCTTCTTGTTTCCTTCAGTGGCTTTCAATATCTCGGTGATATATTCGGCTTTGATGTCATCCAGTGACTTATATTCCTTCACCCCTTTCTTAATAATGTCTGAAAACCCTTCTCTCAGGTTCTTAGGAAGGTCGTCCGGCGTCAAATAATCCTGTTCGGCTATGATGACAGCCCTTTCAATAGCATTTTCTAATTCCCGGACATTTCCTGGCCAATCATGTTCTAAAAGGATTTTCATTGCCTCCTTCGAAATTCCCTTGATCTGTTTTTTTGTTTCTTTGGAATAAAGATCCAAGAAGTGGTAAGCGAGTAAAGGGATGTCTTCTCTTCTGTCCTTTAAGTCTGGAAGAAAGATAGGGAAGACATGGAGGCGGTAGAAGAGGTCCTCACGAAATTTTCCTTTCTTCACGTTGATTTCCAAATCCTCATTGGTGGCCGCAATCATTCGAATATCGATCTTAATTCTCTCTGTACCCCCCACCCTCATCAGCTCTTTCTCCTGGAGGACCCGCAAAAGTTTAACTTGGACAGCGGGGGAAAGGGTAGAAATCTCATCTAGGAAGACGGTCCCTGTGTCGGCCTCTTCAAACAAACCCTTCTTTGACTGAACCGCTCCGGTGAAGGCTCCCTTCGTGTGTCCAAAAAGCTCACTTTCTACCAGTGTTTCAGGGATCGTTCCACAATTGAAAGGGATGAACGGCTGCTCAGCCCTTGGGCTGTGATAATGAATGGCTTTTGCCACAAGTTCTTTCCCGGTTCCACTCCCCCCATAAATGACTACTGTGCTATTACTAGGGGATACCTTCTCGATCAGGGAAAAGACCTCCTGCATCTTTTTGCTCTTCCCAATAATGTTGTCAAATTCAAATTTTTTTCTCACCTCCATTCTCAGAAGTCTATTCTCCTTCAAGAGGAGGTCTTCCTTCTGAACTTTGGAGATATGAATCAGGAGCTCATTGAAGTCGATCGGCTTAGTAATGTAGTCATTGGCTCCTCCCTTCATCGCCTCTACGGCTGTTTCGATCGACCCATAAGCGGTCATCATAATGACGATGACCTCTGGCCTTGTCCCTTTGATCAATTTGAGAAGTTCGAGGCCGTCCATTTCCGGCATCTTCAGATCGGTCAGTATTAGGTCAAAGATGTCTTTTTCAAACTTCTCAATCGCCTCCTGACCGTTTTGGGCGACTTCAACGCAGTAACCTCCTATCTGGGTAAGACCTCTTTGAAGCATCTCCCGAATCGGGGCCTCATCATCAACAACCAATATTTTCATAGATTCCGCCGATCAGCTTATTTACACCATTATTATCAGAAAAAAGGCCTGGGATCAACAGGCAGAAACACTTTTCTCCTCATGGTCAGCCTTAGCCACTGAATTTTCAAGGGAGTTGACTGTTTAGCAATTTCCGATAAAATAATAGGTAAGGTTGATCAGGGATGAGGAAACGATAGAGGAGACCCCATGGAAGACCGGATACTCATTGTGGATGATGAAGAGTTGATCTGTCGCCTTCTGGCTCAAAAGTTGACCAGTGAAGGATATTCTTGTGTGACCGCTCATAGTGGGCGAGAGGCCCTTAGCCGTTTCTATAAGGATACTTTCTCTTTGATTATTTCTGATATCAAGATGCCTGAGATGGACGGCATCGAGCTTTTAAAGAGAGTGAGGAGCCTAAATCCCAAAATGATGGTGATCATGGTCACCGCCTATCCAGAAATTGATCTGGCCGTGGAGGCCATGCGCCTCGGGGCTTATGATTTCATTATCAAGCCGGCTGATCTGGAGTTGATCCTCCTCAGTGTGCGGAAGGCTTTGGACAAGAAGAGGCTGGAGGAAGAGCTCGAGGCTTATCATAAAAATCTGGAGCGATTGGTGGAGGAGAGGACCGCAAAGCTTCAGCATGCTTATCGGGTTCTGAAAAAGGCGCATTTGGATTCCTGATCGAGTGAGAAGGATGAGTTTAAAAATTGCGATTTCCCTAGGTTTTACAGAGGATAAGCTGGAGAGTCTGGAATACGGGGCCCTTCTTCACGATATCGGGAAGATTGGCATCAAGGATGAGGTGCTTCAGAAACCGGGTGTCCTGAATGCGGGAGAGTACCAGTACATTCAGGAACATCCATTGATTGGAGTAAAAATTGTAGAAGGGATCGAATTTTTTAGAGATAAAATTCCAATGATCCGAAATCATCATGAGCGCTTTGATGGGAAAGGATATCCCGATGGATTGGCGG
>SMTZ1_10008378_pt1 | contig 19993 bp, 16 predicted proteins | sample DeeMarSWOR136_30_FD_25667 | JGI IMG/M metagenome (IMG submission 25667) | reverse complement strand
GCTTTATCGGCAATGGCGCGTGCTATTTCGCTGTACATCACCAGAACGTCAGACATGGCCCTTTCATATGTCTGCCCCCACAGATTCTGCTCCTCAGGAAGGGCGTCTATCAACCGCACTTGAATACGGACTCTGTCGCCTGCCTGCTGCACGGATCCTTCCACTACACAATCCACATTCAACTCCCGTGCGATCTCTGACAGGGTTTTATCTGTTTATTTGTATTTCATGACTGATGTTCGGGAAATAACCCGCCGAAGACCGCTTATCTGGCCCAACTTACCGATCAATTCCTCGGTCGCAACATCTACAAAGTACTCCTTCTCTGTATCGCCTGTGAGGTTCTCGAGCGGGAGTACTGCAATTGAATCGATCGCTTCTGCACGGCCAGTGAAAAGAGTCAGAGCCAGCACAGCTATAATAATCACCAATCCTACTGCACCTGCATAAAGAATGGTCCTCTTTCTTCTTCGTAGCTTGACTTTTCTTAGCCTGACTTTTATCTCTTCAGGCACTATGCCTGCAGATATGGATTTCAGGTCATCCAGAAGTTCCTCTACCTTTTGATATCGTTTGTCTGGATTCTTCTCGAGGGCTTTGCTCACTACTTGCTCGATAGACACGGGTATGTCTGGTTTTAGATCCGTTATCGGCTCGGGTTTCTCCTTTAGGATGGAATACACGACGGCCTGCTCGTGTTCCCCTCTAATAGGAAGCTATCCGGTTAGCATTTCATAAAGCACCACACCCAATGACCAGATGTCTGTTCGGAGATCGACGTCTTTCCCAATTGCCTGCTCAGGGGACATGTAGGCGATCGTGCCCATGGCTGCCCCTTCCTGTGTCAGCAGCGTTGTCCCTGTCATCCTGGCCAACCCAAAGTCCATGATTTTTGCCTGGCCTTTTTCGGTCACCATGATGTTGGCACTTTTGATATCCCTGTGGACCACGCCTTTCTTATGGGCTTCCTCTAACCCTTCTGCGACTTGCGTAACAGTATTTATGGCTTCCTCTAATTCAACAGGACCAGATTCGATCTTCTTTCTCAAGCTTTGACCTTCGATGTAGGCCATAGAAATGAAATTTGCATCTTCAGCCTCATCGAATTCATAGACGGTGCAAATGTTGGGATGGTCCAGTACCGCAGCTGCCTGGGCCTCTCGCATGAATCGATCGTGAACCTCCGGGATGTGGGTGAGTTCTGAGGGCAGGAACTTGAGGGCGACTATTCTTTTCAGCTTTGTATCCTCGGCCTTGTAGACAACCCCCATCCCCCCGCGGCCCAGCTCCTCGATGATGGTGTATCTTCCTGCAATAGTACTCCCCTTTTGCAGTCCTGTCGCAGGTGTCATTATGGTCTTCGTAATAGAGATTTCTTCAACGGATTTTAAAGGTGTGGCACATTTTCCACAATAGATCGTATCATCAGGGTTTTCATGCTGACATTTAGGACATTTCACTCCCATTGCTTTCGCTCATAACGAAGGTGTAGAAAGATTATCAATTTCCGAGAAGTGAGTCAATTCACATGAGCTAACCTGATGTCGTTAATTGTCTATATTTAACGATATCCGTGATCAATCTCGAGAAAAATGAAAATGTTAAATAATAATGAACTTCCATAAATTTATGTCCGATTTTGGACAGGAATTGTCTAAAAGTGGACAGAAGCTTCCTCTCCAGGATATCCTTTTTAAGGGAAAAGCTAGGTAGCCGAACCTCAGGTTTAAATGGCATATTCCTTGCATATCCTATTGTGCAGGATATCCTATGCTATGGAGTAAAAAATGATAGAAAAAGCGCTCGTAGCCGCGTCCTCGAAACCCATTATCCTTTCGATTCTCCTCGGGGGTGAGGACTATGGCTATGAGATCATTCAAAAGGTCAAGGATATTTCTGGGGGAAGCCTCGAATGGTCGGACAAGATGCTCTACCCAGTCCTCCACCGCATGGAAAAGGAAGGGCTCCTCGTTTCCCGTTGGAAAATGTCGGGTGGGGGGAGGCTTCGCCGTTACTACAAGATTACTGAGAAGGGGCGCAGGGAACTCGATTTCGAACGCCGTCAATGGCAATCAGTTACCAAAACGCTTGCCAGGCTGTGGAAGCCCCTGCCGTCATTGGACTGAGATCGATATCTCTTTATTCAGGAGAAATAAATATGTTCAACCTGGAAAAGGCCATTCGTGAGTGGAAAAGAACTCTCTTCAGAAGCCAGAATTTGGAGGAGGCCGATGTGGCCGAGCTAGAGTCCCATGTCAGGGACGAAACAGCCAGACTCGTGAAAGAGGGCCTTGATGAAGAGGCGGCTTTCCGGAGGGCTGTTGAAGATCCCGCCTCGGTTGAAGTGCTCGAAGCCGAGTATGCAAAAGTCCGGCGCTTGAGGATCGACCGGCCCAGATGGCATCCGGCCCGGCTTCTGCCAGCATTTGCCTGGAGCCACCTGAAGATCGCCGGCCGCAAGATGAGTAAGCAGAAAGCCTATTCCTTCATCAACACCGTCGGTCTTGCACTCGGAATGACTTGCTCCTTTTTAATTTTTTTCTGGGTACAGGATGAACTGGGCTACAACCGCTTTCATGAAAAGGCCAATCAGCTGTTCAGGGTCAACAAAAAGTATCAAATCGGCAGTGAAGTGCAGTTTAACTCGTCGACTCCCTTTCCTTTGGCTCCTTCAATCCGGGAAAACTTCGCCGAGGTCATTGACGCGACCCGGTTCCAGCGGATCAGAGCACTCGTCAGTTTCGGGGACCACGAGGACAATGTTTTTTACGAACGTCGTGTATGTGTGGTGGATCCGTCTTTTTTCAAAGTTTTTACCTTTCCCTCAGTCAAGGGCGACCCGGCTGCAGCCTTGGTGGAACCGGATTCGATCGTCCTGACAGAAAGTGTTGCCGCCAAGTATTTTGGCATGGAAGACCCTATCGGTAAAACTCTGGCCCTTGACCATGACAAAGTCTTTGTCGTAAAGGGAGTAGTCGAGGATATCCCGACGGACTCCGACCTTCGCTTCGATCTTTTCCTTCCGATCTCCAGAATGATTGATCCGGAATCCCTGGAGGATTGGGGAGGCCACTACGCCATGACGTTCGTTCATGTCCATGACGGCTCTGTCCCTGCGGAGCTGGAGAAAAAACTATCGAGACTTATTCAGGAGCAACTCCCCAAAGAAAAAATCTCATTAGCCCTGCAGCCTCTCGGTGACATTCACTTGTATTCTGCAGACGGGAGCGAAGAGGGTATGAAATTTATCCGTGTTTTTTCTATAGTCGCGGTCTTCATCCTGGTCATCGCCTGTATCAATTACATCAACCTCTCCACAGCCCGCTCAGAGAAACGGGCAAGAGAGGTCGGTTTGAGGAAAGTGGTTGGCGCACGGAGAATGCAGATCGCCTGGCAGTTCTTTGCAGAATCGGTGCTCTTTACCTTAATCGCGCTCGGTCTGGCTCTCTTACTTATCCAGATGCTGGAAGGCGTTTTTCATGACCTCACGGGTAAGACCCTTGTATTGGCTGATTTTGAACCGGGCTTCATCGTAGGGCTTCTTCTGATCACCGGCTTAACGGGTTTAGCTGCAGGCGTTTACCCGGCTATCGTGTTGTCTTCCTTCAAGCCGATGCGGGCCTTACGCGATGGGCTCGACCGCCCCAAAGGGAAAGCGTCCTTCCGGAAGACACTGGTAGTGGTCCAGGTCTCTCTGTCCATAATGCTGCTTATCGGCATGGGCGTTATCGAGAAGCAGCTGCGATACATCCGGACAAGAGACCTGGGCTTCGATAAAGATAACGTTCTCTTTATGAGGATGGCCGGAGGCCTCCAGAAGAATTATGAGGCCTTCAGAAATGAATTACTCCAGAATCCTGATGTGGCTGCAGTAGCCCGGACGTTTCAGCTTCCGGGAGAAATGTCTGCCATCGCTAGAGGGATTCGGTGGGAAGGGATGGAGGCCGGCGAGAGTGTTGCCTTTGGTTTTATCCCCGTCGATTACGACACGCTGGATCTTATGGACATTAAAATCGTTCAGGGACGAAAATTTGCGAGAGAGTACCCTGCGGACGACTCCAATTACATTCTCAATGAGAGAGCTGTCGAGGCTATGGGTTTGAAAGATCCGATCGGGAATCCATTCTCTCTCGGTGAAGATTCTCCGGGAACGATCGTCGGAGTGGTCGAAGATTTCCACTCCATGCCCTTGAATTATGGCATCGAACCGGTGGTGCTCCTGGTTGATCCGAAATTTTATAGATTGGTCTTGGTCAAGATCAAGCCTGGCGATCGCAGGGACGCTATCAGCGGCATCGAAGCGGCCTGGAAGAAGTTCGCACCGGGGTTCCCCTTCGAATTCCATTTTCTCGACGAGCGCTTCGAGCTTTATTACGGCCCTGAGATCCTGGCAGGGAAAATATTCCGCTATTTTGTCCTGATCGCCATCTTCATCTCCTGCCTCGGCCTGCTGGGACTGTCCGCATTCGTGGCCGAGCAGAAAACCAAAGAGATTGGAATCCGCAAAGCCCTAGGTGCCTCTGTCCCGAGGGTTGTCCTGCTTTTGACGAAGCAGTTCTTGCTGTGGGTGCTTTTGGCCAACATTATTGCCTGGCCCGTCGCCTACATCGCAATGCGGAACTGGCTCGACAATTACCCCTTCCGGACAAGTCTCGGTTTGCCTCTTTTTCTGTTATCCACCGCAGCGGCTCTCGTGATCACCATGTTCACGGTGAGCTTTCAGGCAGTAAGAGCAGCCCGGGCTAATCCGGTCGACAGCCTGAGATACGAATAAAGCGGTTATGAAATATTACACTCCTTAATTGATATTTTCAGATTAAGTTAAATGAATTCAAATCCCAACCTGTTGATAACGAATCAGTTTTATGAAAAGCTCTAAATCGTTGAACACAAAGTAACTATATTCTCTATTAGAAACTTTCATTGTTTCTGTTTAGTTTCTGTTGGTTCTTTTAGGTTCTTTTTAGGTCTATTATGGATACCTATTGGACACCGGATTTTCAGTCTTCATTAAAATGGCATGAAATAATTAAATTCGCGACATTTTCTTGAGCCATTCTTCCATCATTTCTAAATATTCAGGCGCATAGTTCTGCCATTCCTTTGAGCTTCGGCTTCCTCTTTCTTTCATGCTTCCAGTTTTGCACAAAATGATGTTGTGGTCGGCGTTGGGGATAAGCTCCACTCTAAAATTTGTATTTCCTGCTTTCGTTAATGCTTTTTTATAAGCTTCAACTCCTTGGATGGGATCGACTTGGGTATCTTTCTCACCAAAAAAAGCAAAAACCGGAATGGTTATTTTTTCAATAATATCGATAGGATTGAAAAAAGCCTCTTCTTCAGGGGAGTGAGGTTTCCAGTTTGTTTCGTCCCAGAGGGCAGAAACGAATCCCATTTCTCTCTGTATAGGATTATCATACAGCGGTTTAGCATGTTTAATATACTGTTCAAAAGTCTCTGCATAATAAAGTTGTATAAAATGGTTCTCAGCCTGCCTGGTCTCTTCTTCCGTAACATCTTCAAATTCAAGCTGCCTTCGTATGAGATAAGCCGTTTGATGGATTCCGTTCTCTCCCGGGCACCCCACCATTATCATAAAAGAGATATCATTGGTTTTCTCAACGGCCATGGGGATCACATAGCCGGCTTGGCTGATTCCCCAAACACCGATGTGGTCTGAGTCAATCCTTGGATGGCTCTTGACACGGTTGATCGCATCGAAAAGGATTTCCGCTCTTTCTGCTCTCAAGTGCTGCCTACTAAATTTTCCAATGGATTGACCAAATCCAGGTTTATCCCACATCAGAGTTGCATAGCCAGCCCGAAGAAAACATTTTTTCAGAGAAAAGAAGTAATTCCTGTAGGCGGGTCCATCTCCGTGAACCATGATGACAAGCGGATATTTCCTGTCACCGGAAGGGATTCTCAACTCTCCGACAACCTTAAAATGGCTGGATTCGAAAACGAATTTTTTGATATCGTGGAGGATCTTCTTATCTGAGGTCATGGCGTGGATAGCGGGTATAACTATGAGTGCACTAAAGATTATAAGCAGCATAAGGGCCCTCTTTATCATTTGTTCCTCCTCAAAATTGGTGTTCGTTAATATGGGTAGCTGAAGTGCAGCTTCCTCTCTATTATATGATGTAGACGCAGTTTAGGTTTGAATAGCTCCACATGAATTAAAAGATTAGCTTCAATTATATAACCAGATATCAAAGAAATATTCTTGTAAAATGTTATTAGGCGTAATATTTCACGGCGGTTTTTAAATATCCTTGGATGAATGAAAGATTTCTTAACATAAATAATTTATATCAGCTTTAATCAAGGGTACTTCAATTCCTCTGAAGTTGAAGAAATCATGTGATAGGATTTGAGGTGGTTTATTTTATGTTTATTCTTATGGATTTACCTACAAGTTGTCCATTGTAGGCGCCATCTTCGATGACCAGCTTACCTTCGATAAAGAGAAACTGCACTCCCACACTGTATTGATGAGGGGCATCATAAGTCGCCTTATCCGATATTTTGTCAGGATCAAAAACAAGGATATCCGCGACGAATCCTTTTTTTAATCTTCCCCGGTCGGCCAGGCCTAGGACTTCTGCGGGAAGGGAAGTGGCTGCGCGGATTGCCTGTTCCATGGTGATCCATTTTTTTTCCAACACATATTTGTGGATTTTCCGCGGGAAAGTGCCATAACTGCGGGGATGGGAAAAGCTTTTATCTGGAACTTGTACATTTCCATCCGATCCTGTCATGACAAATGGTTTTTTCATGAAGCACTCGAGGTCTGTCTCCTGCATGTTGAAGGAGATGACGCTCGGGCTGCCGTTTTGTACCAAATAGATTGCTGTCTCGACGATCGGTTTTCCCATCATTCGGCTGATTTCCAGCAGATTTTTCCCATCGAAGTTTCTATTTTTCGGGAATAAGACGATGACAAAACTCTCCGGCCCGCCCCGTCGGTCGATATTTTTCGCGATTTCCTTTTTTATTTTCGGCAGCAATTCTGGATTTCCCAAACGGTCTCTCATCTGTCCACCCGCTTGAACCCACCTCGGGATCACAGCAGCCGAAAGCCCGGTACTCGAGGCCTCATAAGGATACTGGTCGGCATAAATCCGGACGCCTCTCTCTCTGGCATTTTCGATAACTTCACACACATCCTTTGCCATGCCCCATACCGGCTTCCCGAGTGCTTTGATGTGCGAAATCTCCACCGGGATACCTGCTTCTTCTCCCACGGTTATGGCTTCCTTGATAGCCTCGATCAATCCGATGCTGTAGTTGCTTTCATCCCGAATATGCGTGGCATAGATCCCATTATATTTTTTGACCACTCTGGCCAGTTCGATGATCTCTTCTGTTTTTGCATAACTCCCAGGAGCGTAAAAAAGACCGGTGGAAAAACCAACCGCTCCTTCTTCCATTCCCTGCTCCAAGAGTTGTTTCATTCGTTCGAGCTCTTCATCTGTGGGTTCTCGAGCTTCCTGACCCATCACGCTTGCTCTGAGCGTACCATGCCCGACCAAATGAATGACATTCAATCCAATCCCCTGAGATTCGAGCCTGCCGAAGAATTCTCTGACTCGATAGGTTCCCCCACCACAATTGCCAGTGACGACCGTTGTGACACCCTGCATCAAATAGTTCTTTACATTCTTTCCTTTCTCTGTTTGGAGGCCACTCTCGCAGTGCGTGTGGATATCGATAAATCCTGGTGAGACGATCGATCCTTTTGCATCCACAATAAATCCAGCGGTTGTTTTAATATCTCCGATTGTTCTTATGGTCCCGTTCGTAACTCCAATGTCGGCCACATAAGGCGCCCCTCCCATTCCGTCGTAGATCGTTCCCCCCTTTAGAACCACATCGTAAGAGTTCGAACAACCCGCTGCAAAAAGGACAAGCATACCTAGAATAAATAGTTTCTTTTTGATGATCATTTTATTCCTCGTCCAAATGAAATATCAGTGCTTCCCGTATCTGGACAATAACTTCTCTCTCTCATCATCTGGGAGCTGGGCAATGTACTATTTCCATCCGGGGCACCATTTGATGCGTCTATTTTCTTTTTTTTAACAATATACGGCATACAGATAAAGGTCAAGATGATTGTGTTGATCTGTTCTTTTTGAGTGTGATAAGGTCCTCGTTTGGGAGGGATTAATGGCGAGAGACAGGCTGATCATCATCGGAGCCGGAATCAGGATAAGAAGAAATTCCACGTTGCTTAATATCATTTTAAATCAACTCCGCTTTTTTCCTGGAATGCCAGAGATAAAATGTAGCGAAGTAAATCCCGATATCTGATATGGATCAACAGGGATCGATCGGATGATCGATCCCTGTTGGTGTGAAATGAAACAGAAAGCCTATCACTTATTTGAGCTTTTCAAGGACATCCATTTCCAAGGTGGCCAGTTTCAATTGGGCTTGAGCGGCATCCAGAGCATACTGCAACTGCACCACTTCCATATGAGATATTTCCCCTTGGACTTCGAGGGTTTTTAACCGTTTCAGTTGCTCATTCAAAGCATCAACCTTGGATTGCGCCAGGTGCAAATTCCTTTCAGCACCGCTCATCCGTTCCTGGATTTCCACTTCTTGTGCTGCGATCTCTCCTGCGAGAAAACGTGCGCGTAAATCGAGCCGTTGTTGGATCTTGTCGATCATCACCTTTCGGTTGGCGAGTTCCATCTGAATTTGATTCATCTCATCTCCTCGAACCATACTCTGCTCAACCAACTGCTTGATTCGTTCCAGATGAATCCCCAGTTGTTCCATGACCAGCTCGACCTCCATTTTCTCGATTATCAACCGTTCGCTGACAAAATCGCGGCCTCCCACCAGGGGAGCATACAGTTCGTTGCGCGGAATGTCGCCGGACATTTTTACCTCTTCCAGGTTCAAGAGCGATCTTTTCAAATCCAATTCTGCGTTTTCTACTGCAAGCTTCATTGCCTGGTATTCGTCTTCACGAATCAATCCATTTGAAACACGCGTTTTTACGTCGGATGCCATCTCTCTGATAGATTCCAGGTGAACCTTCTTCAGTTCGGCCTCTGTTTCGACCCTGGCAATTTCTATCTTTTTCTTCCAAGAATCTTTGATATAGTCAGCCGCTTTAGTCACGGCCACGCCAGTCATAAGGAGACCTACTGCGAGGGTCACAGCTACCATACTGCGGGGAACGGCGATTTTACCGGAGGGAGGTTTCAAACGGTTTGTCCTTCGGTATTCCGAGGACAACTGCCATTCCAACCTCTCTAAAAATTGACTATTGGGTTCGTAATTTTTACTCATTTTTTCCTCCATTTGGTTTTAAATCAGGAAGCAGCGATTTCAGAGACTGGCGGGCCCGCCGTAATTGTCCTTCAACTGCTCTTTCCGAGATAGACATATCGTTTGCTATCTCCCTGACACTCATCCCATCGTAATAAAATGCCTCAAGAATTTTGGCCTTTTTTCGCCTCAGGGAAGAAATGGCCAAAAATATCTCCAGGGATTTGAACTGATCCTCTGGTGTCTGATTGATGGTGTCAGGATTTAGGTCTAAATTTCCCTTATTGTCCCATCTTTTTTGCCTCAGATAATCGATCAGGATATTTCTGGCTACCCGTTTCAACCAGGCCAGGGGAGAATCAGGTACTGTTTTGCGGTTCCAGTTATCGAGTGCTCTCAGGTAGGATTCTTGCACGATGTCCTCGGTCAATGCCTGATTCCCCTCTGTGCGCCTGGCCATGTACCCGTAGAGCGGATGGACCGTTTCCCTGTATATCTTTAACCATTGTTGTTCTGTCACAGCTTCTGTCTCCTTTGAAAGCACATACTACTCTATTGACGTTTTCTTCAAGGGAAATCCCACAAAAAAATATTTTTATTTACTGCTATGCTGGAGTGAGCCTATTAAGCTGGAAATCTCATGCTCAATGGAAGGAAAAGGAGTAACATTTGTGATGATAGTGCGCGGGTTTTTTGCTTGGAGTCGGTCCTGTTTCTTCTTAAAAAAAGGGGGAAACACTTTTCGTGTTTCCCCCCTTAGGACTTCAGCTTGTTACCACTGTATTTTTGCCCCGAGTCTGGCTATTCTGGGATCTACAATATCTTCCTCAAATCCATATTTTTTGTTCTGGTTGCTAGAGATTGTATAGACGTCGTCGATAGTTCCAGCATTGAAAAGGTTAAAAACGTCAGAGAATATGGATATTGAAAAGCTGCCGCCGAATTGAAAGGATTTTTCCAGCCTTAAATCTACAAGATAAAGTGGATCATAATAAGAACTTCCTCTTTCTTCTGCATAAATAGTCTCATTACCTTGGCTTAATGTGATTGGCAGATCCTGCGATCTTACTTGTCTCGTATACCTCTGTCCTGACATAAATCTAGCGTATGTACCAAAATTTATGCCAAAGGGACCTCGAATCATACTCTGGAATTTGAACATGTGTCTTCTTTCAATAGGAAATCTTCCGATCATGTTAACGTGTGTATTCGGGTTATTGAATAGAGTAGATGTGCCAAGGGACTGATCTCCTCGATCGGTATCCACAAGACCTCTTGAATTCTGGTAAACATACGATGCCATCAACTGCCATCCGTCTGAGTAGCGTTTTCTGAGACTCAGCTCTATTCCGTCATAATCTCTTGTTGCATTAGGGGGGTTCAGTATGAATTGATCGATTGCATATGGATCTATCATTTCGTAGAAAGTTATCTGTTGATTGTTATAAGGATCAGTTGTTGCCACAGGTTGCCAGTTTGTCCAGTCAAGCTCTCCGTTTTCCATCAATTTTTCAAGATCAAGCTGAGCGGCATCGACAACATGAACCATTCTTTTGTCCCATTTCTTGATATATCTGGCACTTACAGACCAGTCTTCGAAAAGTTCTCTTTCAATTCCTATCGTCATTTCGTCCTGATAGGGTGCGACGAGCGGATAATCCGGATGTCCTATAGTTGGTGCGCCTTCGCCAGGTAAATTCCATGGATAAGCATAGTAAGCTGTTCCATCAGGGTTATAATACTCAACCATACCAAACCATCCATTTGGATGAGAGATATTCACGTATCCTAACTGGTTGGGAATAATCATCCGGCTGTAACTCCCTTTGAGCAGGGTGGTCCCAGTTCCAAAAACATCAAAGATAGCACCGACTCTTGGTGCTAAATTTTTCCAGCCGTAAACCTTTGTTCGCTCTTCAATCTGTCTAACAATACTGAAATTCCAGCCGGCTTCATTGTACGTGATGGGTTCAGGACTTCCCTGTGCTGGCCACCAAAGACTGTTGTATTCAAAACGTAAGCCAAGATTTAAGGTTAGCCTGTTCGATATGCTCCATGTATCCTGTACATAAGCATGAATATCCAAAACATCTTCTTTTCTGTCATATCCGGTTATTTCATATCCAACATAATAGTCTTCTCCAATCATTCCATTCCAGCATGCACCTGAATTGGGATCGCTGACAGTTTCAATAAGCCAGCGACTTTTAAATAAAGTGAATTCAGCGCCAAATTTAACCTCATGACTTCCTGCGAAATCCTCAGCAAATAGCGTTGCGTCAAGGTTTGCCTGGTATCTATCTCTTACGTTGTCATCTTTGTTTCTCCAATTTCCTCCGGTTCCTATTTCAGTAGGATAATCCCAGTAATAAGGTTCATTGATTTTGGCATCGATGTTGAAGTTTCTCTGGATCATGGCTAACTTCAGGTTGCTGTAAAAGTTTCTATTGAAAAAGTGTGTCCAGTGAAAATTGAAGATATGGGATGGATTTGTTTGAATACAGGTTGATTCTTCGCTTTCTGTATAAAAAGCATCTCTATGGTTGTCTCTGTTGTCGTAATAGTTATAAGAGAATACGAATCTGTCGCTCACAGTAGGCTGATAGGATAACTTAAAGTAAGGATAGTATCTCTTCTTCCTTATTGGAATTTCTTCTTCCTGATCAGCAGGATAACCTGTTTCGTAGTCTTCATTGATCTTTATGCTTCCGTGCATAAAAAACCAGAGCTTGTCCTTTATAATAGCGCCACCAAGTGTGAACACGGGTTCATAAGCTAGGTGAGAGCCTACTTTTCTACCTTCTAACTCCGTCCCTTCAGTATTCGTCGATTGGAATTTTTCGTGATCCAGATAAAAACTTGCTGATCCGCTGAGATTGTTCCCGCCAGATTTTGTTATAACATTGACCATTGCACCTTGAACGTGTCCGTATTCAGCATTGAGACCGCCTGTTTCCACAGATATTTCATCTACAATATCAGCACCGAAACTGACTCCCGGCGTCCCCGTTGAAGCGTCTCCAAGATTCACTCCGTCAAGATTATAGGAGTTGCTTATTTCAGCACTTCCATGAGCCGTATCATCTGTAACCCCAGGTACCATATTAAAGAATTCCATAAGGGTTCGGGGTGAGGGGACCATGTAAATGAATTCGGTGTCCATGGTCGTTGTTTTCGAAGACGTTTGGATATCGATTGTGGGAGCCTTTCCTTCGACCGTTATTGCTTCCTCGATTGTCGCAAATTCCAGATTGACATTAAAAGTGGTCGTTTTAGTGGCATTAACAATTATTCCCTTTCTAATGAGTGTTTTAAATCCTGGTATCTCGAATGTGACTTGATAAGTTCCTGGAGGAAGAGAGGGGAATCGGAAAGCGCCGCTGGCAGTGGTGACTTGAGCCACTTCTGGAGAAATAAGTGAGGGAGATGTGATGGTAACCGTTACGCCTGGAAGCGGGACTCCTTCATCGTCATAGACTGCCCCTTGGATTTTTCCCACTTGTCCTGTTTGGGAAAGTCCAAACCCAAACGCTAGGAAAAGCATGAGGCAAAAAATCGATACTTTTTTCATAAGTTACTCCTCCTTTTTTGTTTTCCCTTTTGCCATGCCTAAAGTCTTTCACCTCAAGATGAGGTGTGCAGGATTTATTTAATTCTATTTGTACCTCCTTTTTGACGTATGCATTCAGTACAAACAGTATTCATTTCAGCTCAAGCTCTCTTGTTTCCATAATAGGCAAAAAATATGCCATTCGATTCCTGTAGCATTCGCAGCAGCAGAAATAATCTATATGAGGACGAATTTGTCCCTGTTGGTGCGAGATAAGCCAATTCAAAAAAAATATTCATCCAGCGGAGAACGCACTTTGCGCCCTTTTAGATCCTTGAGGAGAGTGTACTTAGAGCACTAAAATTGTCTAATTTTTAGATATTCAGGCAGAATATAAGAACATAAAATTATCGGATCTTATTGATAATAATAATGATACAGAAAGATTAGAAAATTCATCTAACTTTTAGGCATATTCAGAGGAAATCCGCTGCTATCAGGAGCTCCATCTGTACATTTTATTTCTTTCAAGTTTATTGAAACTAATTGATTCTTTTTAACGTATTTATAGATGGAGGACCAAATGAAAAGTATCACACGAAAAGAAGAATTGGTCATGCTGTCTATATTGAATCTTGGGGAAAATGCCTACTTGATCGCAATCAAGGACTATCTTTCCCATGTAACAGGCAAAAGAGTATCTTTGACATCGGCTCACCTCCCTTTGAGTCGTCTCGAAAAGAAAGGCTATATCGAGTCGAAGTTCGGTGAGGCCACAGCAGTCAGAGGAGGCAGGCGGAAGAAAATATATTATTTGACAAAATTAGGATTGGAGGCTTTACACGAATACAAGAAGATCAGTGATGAGCTTTGGGAGAATTACTTGAAGGCTGCAGCTAGATAGCTAGGTTTGATAGTGAAGAAGAAATCTCGTCCGCCCAAAATTTTTTCGTTCTTGCTTCAACAGGTAGTCTCATTTAAAGACCAGGAGTCATTGCTTGGGGACTTTGAGGAAATCTACCATATGCTGGCTGAAAAGAAGGGTAAGGTTCGAGCCTTACTCTGGTATGGGCTACATATCATTAAACTGATCCCATCCTTTATCTCAAGCACAATAATGTGGAGTTTAATCATGTTTAAAAATTATCTGAAAATCACATTTCGGAACATTAAAAGACATAAAGGATTTTCTTTGATCAACATATCAGGCCTGGCTATAGGAATGACCTGCACGATTCTTATCCTTTTATGGGTCCAGTATGAGTTGAGTTTTGATCGGTTTCATGAAAATGCTGACCAGCTCTATCAAGCTGTCTATAAGTTCGAAGACCAAGAAGTGTACGGACGGTATTTGCCTGGCCCACTCGCTGCCCTACTGAAAGATGACTATCCTGATATCATCGACTCTTCAACCTATAAGCCCTGGGAAAAGAAAATATCATTCGGAGTAAAAAGTTTCTTTGGTACAGGAAGTTACGTTGATCCCTCATTTTTCGAGATGTTCACATTTCCCTTTATTAGAGGAAACCCGAAAGCTGCATTTTCCGAACCCTACTCCGTGGTGATAACAGAGAATCTCGCTCATAAATTTTTTGGAAATCAGGATCCATTGGGCAAAACATTGACTTACTATGCTTTTTCAGAAGGAATCGATCTCAACATTACTGGGGTAATTAAAAACATCCCTCAGAATTCACATATACAGTTCGATTTCCTCATTCCTTACGAAATTGGTTATGACTGGATGAGGACATGGAGAAACAATGCTGTGCACACCTATGTCCTGCTGCATAAGGATAGTAACTGGCAAGAGGTGAGCAATAAAATTTCCGGTGTTTTGAACAAGCACATACCTAACAGCAAAATCAGAGCTAGGCTCTATCTTTATCCATTGAAAAAAATTCACCTTTTTGCATTGGAGGGAGGGGGGCTCATCATCTATGTCTATATATTTTCTTTGATGGCATTAATCATTCTTCTTATCGCTTGTATCAATTTTATGAACCTATCCACAGCTCGTTCAGAAAAACGTTTCAAAGAAATTGGCATAAAAAAGGTCGTAGGTTCCACCCGCATGCAGCTTGTCAAACAATTTTTGAATGAAGCCATTTTATTATCCCTTCTGGCGCTTTTTCTGTCGGTTCTTCTGGTCAAGTTACTTCTCCCCTCTGTCAATGCTCTGCTAGGTGTCGAGCTTAGCCTGTATTATTCCCTGGTCTTTATCTTGAGCTTATTCGGTATGGCTCTGTTAACAGGAATTATCTCGGGAAGCTATCCTGCTTTTTTTCTCTCCTCCTTTCGCCCTGCTGCTATACTCAAAGGACAACTTTCTTCTATGGTCATATTGAAAAAAATGGGAGGCCAGAGATTCTTGTCGTTGCTCAATTCTCCCTTTCTATATTTTTTATCATTTGTGTCATGGGAATTCATAAACAACTGAATTATGTCAGGGATAGAGACTTAGGATTCGATAAAGAGCATATAGTCGTGCTTCAGGCGACTGGCGAACTTAAACGGAGAAGTCAGAGCATTAAAAATGAGTTACTCAAAAATCCAGATATTCAAAGTGTGACTTTCTCTGCATTCAGTCTCACTGACTGGGAAAGCTCAGTAGCCGGTCGCAACCTGGAATGGACAGGGAAACAGACCGATAGAGACTTTCTTATAGGAAATAATTATGTAGATTATGATTATCTAAAGACATTTAATATGAAGATGGCAGAGGGAAGATTTCTATCGAAAGAATTCGTGACCGATGCCTCGGATGCTTGTGTCGTGAACGAGGCAGCTGTTAAAGCCATGGACATGAAAGAGCCCCTGGGGAAAAAAATTGTATGGGGCAGCGGCGCTCAGGATGAAAACAGGAGAACGATTGTAGGGGTCATCGAAGATTTTAATACCCAATCCCTTCATCAAGAGATCAGGCCTTTTGTTCTCATGCCTATTGAAAATATACAGCAGTACATGAGTAATTACATGTGCATCAAGCTCCAATCCGATAATATTCCAAGAAGTTTAAAGCTTATCGAAAATAAAATTAAAGAATTCGTTCCGGATGACCCGTTCATCTATCAATTTCTAGATGAAAAGATAGACAGCCTCTACCGTACCGAGCAGTTGACGGGTAAGCTCACTCGCTATATCACTTTTCTGGCCATATTCATCTCTTGTCTTGGATTATTGGGATTAGCTTCTTTCTCAGTCGAACGGCGGACAAAAGAAATAGGTGTCCGTAAGGTTCTGGGAGCTTCGATTTCAAAAATCATACTTCTACTCATAAAAGACTTTTCCAGATGGATTTTTCTGGCAAATATCATTGCCTGGCCAATTGCCTGGCTGGCCATGAACCGATGGCTGCAGAATTTTGCCTATCGCACCGAAATCGACATCTGGATATTCATTTTTTCTGCTTCTTTAGCATTTATTATTGCTCTGCTTATTATCAGTTATCAATCTATAAAGGCAGCTCTGGCCAATCCAGTCGAAAGCTTGCGTTATGAATAGGTCTCCGATTGCAATCTTTGCTTTCGCTTGATCCATGTCAACAATAACTTGATCCCCGTGGAGAATGACTGCGCGCACTTTGGTCTCGCGCTTCAATATCCAGACTCCGTTATGCTAAACTTATGTTCGTCATGATCCACCTGCTGGGCACATCGGGTTGGAGCTACCAAGGCTGGAGGGAGAGGTTCTACCCCAAGGGATTGGCACAAAGAGAATGGCTTTCCTTCTATGCTCAGCACTTCAATACGGTGGAGATCAACATGACTTTTTACCGTTTTCCAAAGGTACATATCCTAAGGGGTTGGCTCGAAAAAACCCCTCCAGGCTTCAAGTTCACCTTGAAAGCCAACCGCCAGATCACACATCGGAAAAAGTTAAGGGATGTGAAGGGGGATGTCCATTACTTCACTATCCTGGCCGATACCCTTCAAGACAAACTGGGATGCATTCTTTTCCAGCTTCCCCCCTCTTTGACCTTCGATTATCGCCTGCTCGAGGATTTCCTCTCAACTTTATCTTCCCAGCACAAAAACGTGATTGAGTTCCGCCACGAAAGCTGGTACACGGAAAAGACATTCGATCTTCTCCAGGCGCATCATGTCATTTTCTGCACGGTCTCCTCAGCCAAAGTCCCTGATACGGTTGGACTGACAGCACAAACGGCATATTTCCGATTCCATGGACTGACTGGAGGGTACAGGTATTGTTACACCGATGATGAGCTAAAAAAATGGGCTTATACTATTCAGAACTCGTCTGCACCGGAAAGTTACGTTTATTTCAACAACGACTATAAGGCATATGCTGTCAAGAACTGCAAAACTTTATCCAACTTTTTGAAGTGAAAAATAAGCTGGGCGGGTCTTATGAGCAGGACAAAATACAAAAGGATGATGAAAAGGTCCATGAAATAGAAGCAAAACAAGATTGTATCGGATCTATTTTTTAAGTGCCTGTTTCTTAAGCTTCAACACAATAAAAACGAGAATACAGAACGAACCTACAATGAATTGAGAAATAATAATGACCTTTTTTTCAGGATCAAAGAGTAAACCAAAAAGTGCGAGCGCAATCCAAATAAATCCCATAATAATCCAGAAACCTAGATTTGACTTTTCATTCTTAGGCCTTTTGTTTGTCATGGATTTGATCCTCCTTTTTGATTAACCACGGTTGTTATTCGGCTTCCAGAATTTCGAAAAGAATCCCATAAGTTTTTTCTGGATTCAGTGTGATGGAACCCTTTTTATCCTGACCCAGCAGTCTTCGGGATGAGAGGAATTCTCTCGCGTCATCCAGAGATTTGACCTTGATTTTAATGGAATGGATATAATCTTTGTCTGATTCCACAATGCACAGCTTTGGACCGTCACCGATGTCGAAACAGCCGTCCGGAGAAAGCGAATGAGGCATGAGGAGATTCTGCCATTTTTGCAGCGCTTTCTCTTTGTCTTTTACCCGCAGCTCAATCTTTTTGACATATTTGATTCCAAGTGGACCGCCTTTGATTTCTATAAGCTGTTTTTGCAGTTTTTTCCTCCATGCTGGAGGATTGAAAAGCCCGGGGTGGTATTCGCAGATGAAAACTACAGATCCAGGAAGAAAGTCTGTTAAAATCGTGGTGGTCCACATCTTTATCTTGGACTGTTCTGGGCCAAATTCATAGGTCCGCGGCGCATCATAGGCGATTTGCCTTCGCTTGATTTCTTCAACGACTTCATCTGTCGGTTCTGCTGGCTCGAAAGCTATGCCTGCAATCTTAGACGGTGTCGAAAGATTGTCCTGATTCATGACCAGGGCCTCAGACGCCCCCGCTGGCAAATCCCTCATATTCTCTGAAAGCCCAGGCTACTGGAAGTCTCAGCTCTTGTGTCAGAAAATCGTACAGCCCGCGTGGGTCTTCAGGAGTCAGGAGGATATGATCGATGCGTTTAACTGCCGAAGCGTTTTCTGTCATGCTGCTTGCACCCAAGAAAAGCATGGCCATCATAAAGATAAATGATAAGGCTAAAGCCAAGGGCTTTTTGCTCATCGGAACCTCCTCTTCTCCTCGGCTTTATACACAACTCCCATTCCTCCTTCTCCGATTTTCTCGATGATTTTGTAATGGGAGATTGTTTTGCCTATCACCTGTTAAATCCCAAAGTTGTAACAACTTGACTTATAGCACAGGAAAAATTCGAAGTCAAAATCCTGCGCTATCCTGTGCTATCCTTTGCTGCAACAATTATGTTGATATGAATCTTTGTGTCAGATTAAATGATTACGCCTTCAGGAATTTCATTAGCAAGAAAAAAGGGAACAAAAAGATGAAATTATCCCTTTAATAATGAATCTATCATGTTACTCTGCTTCCATGGAAAGTGCAATGGCTCCTGAAATGTATATATCATGGCTTTTCCAAACAGAGAATGAATATCAGATAAAATGGCGTGAAATAATTAATTTAGCGACATATTGTTCAATGACTCTTCAACCCAGCCAGCCTCTTCCTGGCATCTTCTACCTCAGCAATACCAGGGTCGGCGTCTTTCCTATTGCTTCTCATCCACTGGAAGGTTCATCTTGCGCAGCAGTTCTTTATAACGAGGTTCGTCGCGGAGCATGCTGCCATAATCGCCCCCCGCTATATAAGAGAGATTCGGATTTTTAGTTTCATAGGGCTTTTCCAGCCAATCGAGGTATTTCTCTCTATCCCCGGCAAGGGCGTTTAGCAGAGCCAGCCAGAAAGGATTCCGTTCGTAGCTGTTCCGCCCACAGATTCTCGTCCGAGTCGTCGATGAGCTTGGCCGAATGCGGCCTGGTTTCTCGCCATCACGCTCTTCTCCTGAATGTCGGTTTTATTCCCTATTTTAGAAGCGGAAGGTTCATTTTCTTACAAATGGCAATAAACCTCGGATTCCCGAACAATCGATCAAAATATTGCGCAGGTGTGGTGATATATGTCATAAGCGGGTCATGCATCTCAAATCCCTTTTCAATCCAGTCCATGGCTTTATCAGGTTGATTCGCCACAAGGTACCTGAATGCCATATCTTGAAAGCTAACGTAGTTGTTTTCAGCAAACTTCTCCAAGTGTTTCAGTATTTCTTCATACGCCGAAACAATCCCCGATTCGCTGTAAATCCTCTCAATTTCTTTGAAAGCCTCTTCTTCGATGGGAAATGGAAGCGCGTATTTTACCGCTCTGATGACTTTGTCGTACTCCTTTAACCTGTAAGCTGATATCTCAATCATATAATTGATGTTAAAGTTCTCTGGATCAGCGGCCGCGAGTTCCTCCGCGAGAGACAAGCTGGTTTCGTAATCGCCGGCTTGTACCATTGTTCCAAGATTCATGAGCTTCATCATAGGACCTAGCGGATCGAGGCTCATCGCCAGTTCTCTCTGCGCTGAGGCTTCATCACTCCTGTGGAGGATCAATAACAGCTGTGCATAGAACATCCTCGAGAGTGCGTAGTTGGGATTGATGGCCAGGGCCTTCAAGAACGCTTTCTCGCTCTTCTCCCAGTTCCATTCCACTAATTGGGCGATCATTCCATTGAGGCGATGAGCTTCAGAAAGATTCGGATCCAATTCCATCGCTTTGTTGAGGTTTTCATAAATTTTGGGAGCCGTCACGGAAGTTGGTTCAAACCCATTTTGTTG